>Ga0076930_100089_pt1 | contig 141437 bp, 119 predicted proteins | sample HotLakConsoUCCRE_FD_71149 | JGI IMG/M metagenome (GOLD analysis project Ga0076930, IMG submission 71149) | Hypersaline microbial mat communities from Hot Lake, Washington, USA - Hot Lake Consortium UCC-RE (version 3) (version 3) ...
GGGAGTTCATCACCAATGCTGTATTAAGCGCATCCTCAAATTAAATTGGTATTAGTAATTCTTTTGGGAGAAGGTTGTTTTAGTAATGTGCTAAATTTGTCAAAATTGGTGTGATATTTTTTTAGGTGCTCATACATTGCCCCTTCCACAGCTCGACCTTTAAGCTCCTCAGGGAGTGGCGGAAGTGGTTGCCGCGCAAAGATTTCTAGATTGATAGGTTTTGCTCCAAGCCTTAACTTTTCGTAGTATGGGGCTATAACCTCTTCTAAAAAAGAAAATTCTGTGTAGAACCAGACATCTCCATAAGGTTCGACATCAGGGTTGTGATGGATAGTACTTCGTACTCCTGTGCAATGCTGACGGTCACCATCTGGGATTTCAGAAGAACTTAATCCAGTTAGACTTTGGAGTAAGCGGCTTTTCCCTTGCCTTGCTCTACCTACCACTCCAATGTTGAGAGTTCTGCGAGAAAATCTAGCTTTCAGTTTTTCCAGGGCTTGGCCTTCTTGCTGAATTCCCTTTTGTATAGCGGTAAAGTCGATTTCTCGAAGGGAACCGCAAGCAGAAGCGTCCTCAAGCTTGGTGATGAGATTATGTCGATGTTCATCAAGATGCTGTAACGTAGCAGCTAAATTCTGCAAGTTAGTCTCTACCGTCTGGATTTGTTCAGCTAGAGGCCTGCGCTGGCTTAAGATGGAGCTAATGGTGTCAGTTCTTTTCATAGGGGCTGGAGGCTGGGATTATAGGCATGAGCTTGTAGGCTAGTCTAGCCATCAGTTTGATAGCTGATACATTTCAAGGTGTACAGCTTTTACATCTGTTAATTTTTACCAGGATTTGCCTATTAACTCTTCATACAGGATGCCCAGAGAAAATCCGGAAATGAACTTTAGGTAAAGGTTCTTAGTCTTTTGGGGAGGTCATAGCTTATCGAACTCGAAGAGTGCTGCTAAAGGTTAGCTTCCTGAGTGATTGCAAAGTGTAAATCTGCTCAGGAGTAAGGATGTGGGTCTGGTCAAGGGTCGCTTTGACCTCCTCCACCCGAGGCTTGCCCCGCAGCTTGGCCCAGATGCGCTTCAGCAGCGTATCCATTTTGGCGATCGCCTCGGTGGAGAATTTCTTGGCGAGTTCCCCAGCAGCAGAATCAATGAATTTTTGAAATGCCAGCGTTGCAATTGTGCTCGCTGTTAACGTAGTGACAGGATCTGCCATGGCCCCTCCAGAGACGCCGCTCGTCTCCTCAATTTTGGCCCTATTGCTTTAGATTTGCCCACTCTTAAGGCGGCTGACTTGGTAATCACCCATCGTGTTCTGGATAGATAGCGTTGAATCAAGATAGATGACCACTGCCTACACAATCCTCTGGCAGTATCTCTGTCAGGAGTGAAATTTCAAATTCGCCCCACCTATAGTAATTCGTTGTGCCGCCTTGCCAAACAGCTGTGCCACTTCGTTAAGAACAGGGCTGTGCTTATTAAACAACTGTGCCAGTTTGCTAAGCAGCAGTGCCACTTTAACAAACACAGGGCTATGTTTAACGTTCGCGCAGCGGTGCAAAGCAATCACAGGGCTGTCATGAAGATAAACCATCACGATAACTTCTCCGGCCACATCATAATCTCATCCAGCGTCATCGCTTCCAGCGCTTGAAACCCCACATCGGGAAACTGTTTCTGCAGTTGTTTCAGCACCTTTTGCTGCTGAACCCAAAACTCTTCCCGCTGCTCAAACCGATACCGAATCGAGCCGCTGACAATGTCTTCTAAATCATTTTGAAAAGCCGCGATCTCACTACGCCAGTGATTCACCGTCTGGTCTTCAGGAAAAGTCTTAAGCTTCAGGATATGGATCAGAATTTGTCGTACCAGGGATGTGGTTTTTCTAAATTGCTCCCGCCCCATGTCCTCAATTTCTTCGATCAAATTAATTAAATCGAGCTGGTCAAAAGCACGGGACCGCAACGCCTCTGCCTGTCCTTCGCACCAGGCCATAAAGTCTGATTCATAAAGGTCAGATGCTGGACGAGCACCATGTCCTAAACCCTGAGAGACCGAATTATCGTGATGCTCCTGAGAAACACCAACATGGCTTTGAAAAGCCTGCCTCAGCTCTTCGACAGTTGATTCAAGATGTGTCAGGCGGTCAGTCATCAGTTTGCAGAGACCGGAATAATAGACTTAGTGTACAACCTCTGCGCTTAAAAATGCATGGTCTGAATCTAATGGAGGCACCCGTGACGGCAGACAGCCGCTTAACTCCCATCCTGCAATGGTTCGAGCACCAGGGCTGGCAACCCCTCACCTTCCAGGCCGAAACCTGGAGCGCCTACCTGGCGGGTAACAGCGGCCTGATCCAGGTGCCCACCGGTTCCGGCAAAACCTACGCCGCCGTCATGGGTCCCATCGCCGAAATGCTGGATCAGCCCACCGATGGCCTCTAGATCCTTTACATCACCCCCCTGCGGGCCCTGTCGCGGGACATTGAGCAATCCATCAAAACTCCCATTGAGGCAATGGGTTGGGACATTTCTGTAGAGTCCCGCACCGGAGACACCAGCTCCTCCCGCAAGAGCAAGCAGCTCAAGGACATGCCCAATATCCTCATCACCACCCCCGAGTCCCTGTCGGTGATGCTGTCTTACCAAGATAACGCCAAACGGTTCAAACACCTGCGCTGCGTCGTGCTGGACGAGTGGCACGAACTGATGAGTTCCAAGCGGGGCACCCAGACGGAACTGGGCATGGCCTACCTCCGCTCCCTGCGGCCCGACCTCCGCACCTGGGCCGTTTCCGCCACCCTGGGGAATCTGGAAGAAGCCGCCCAAACCGCCGTTGGGCTTGGGACTACGCCCGAAATTATTCGCTCCAACCTGAAGCGAGACACCATTATCAAAAGCATTCGGCCCGAGTCTGTAGACACCTTTCCCTGGGCCGGACACCTGGGCTTGCGGATGTTCGAAACTCTCGTGGATGCCCTGGACATCGAAAAGTCTACCCTGATTTTCACCAACACCCGCAACCAGGCAGAGCGGTGGTACCAGGCCCTCCACTTTGCCCTGCCAGACCATGCCGACGAAATTGCCCTCCACCACGGGTCCATCGACGTTAAGGATCGTCAGGCCATTGAAGCCGGGGTCAAAACCGGAGATATCAAATGGGTGGTCTGCACCTCATCCCTGGATCTGGGGGTAGATTTTCAACCGGTGGAGCGGGTCGTGCAAATCGGCAGCGCCAAAAATCTGGCTCGCCTGCTTCAGCGAGCCGGACGCTCTGCCCATGTTCCCGAAGGCACTTCGGAAGTCTTTTTTCTCCCCACCAATGCCCTGGAACTGCTGGAAATCTCCGCCTTTCGTCGCGGTCTCGCATCCGGCGATATGGAAACCCGCCACCCCCAGCACAAGCCCTATGACGTGCTGGTACAACATCTGGTAACCCTATCCTGCGGGGATGGCTTTGACCCGGCATCCACCCTTAAGGACATCCGGAAGACCGTCGCCTACGCCGACCTCACCGACGAAGAATTTCAGTGGATTCTCGACTTCATCGAAAAAGGCGGCAAATGTCTTAAAGCCTATCCCCGCTACAAAAAAGTAGTGCTGGAAGACGGACTCTACAAAATCAGCGACAGCAAAATCGCCCGCATGCATCGCATGGGCATTAGCACCATTACCTCCAATACCCCGGTCCGCATCATCTACACCAACCGCAAAGAAATCGGCACCGTCGAAGAAGCCTTTGTCTCCCGCCTTAAGAAGGGCGACGTGTTCTTCTTCGCCGGTCGCCAGCTGGAATACTTCCAGATGAAAGACATGACCCTCTACGTCAAAGGCACCACCAAAAAATCCACCGTCACCCCCAGCTGGGCCGGCGGGCAACTCGCCATCTCCGACACCCTCAGCCACCATCTGCGCCAGGAAGTGGAACTCATCCGCAAACAATCTGAGGCCAACATCCCACCTACCTCACCCACCCCACCTACCTCACCCACCCCACCTACCTCACCCACTTCACCTACCTCACCCACTTCACCTATCCCTACCGCCAACAACGCCGAACTCCAAACCATCGCCCCCATCCTCGCCGCCCAGGAACGCTTGTCTACCTTTCCTACGGCCCAGGAACTGCTGGTGGAAAGCTGCAAAACCCGCGAAGGTTCTCACCTCTACGTCTTCCCCTTGGAAGGGCGCTATGTCCACGAAGGTCTGGGCTTCCTGTGGGGCTACCGCTTTGCTAAACAGAAAAACGCCACTTTTACCATCTCCGTCAACGACTACGGCTTTGAAATTCTTGGTCCCAAGGGCTACCCCTACAAAGATCTGTTCTCCAGCGAGTTCTTCAGCCTGGATCATCTGGAAGACGATATCCGCGCCAGCCTCAACATTTCAGAACTGACCCAGCGTAAGTTTCGCGGTGTAGCCCAGGTGGCAGGGCTGGTGTTCAAGGGTTATCCGGGTTCAAAGAAAACCTCCAGCCAGCTTCAGGTCAGTACTTCGTTGCTGTACGACGTATTCACCAAATACGAACCCGACAACCTGCTGCTCAAACAGGCCGAACGGGAAGTTTTGCAGGACCAGCTCGAAACCCACCGCCTAGCCAAAACCCTTAGCCGCCTCGACCAGCGTTCCGTCGTGTGGAAAGACACGCCCCGTCCTTCTCCCCTGGCGTTTCCCCTGCTGGTGGAGCGCCTCAACTCCCGCCTGTCCAACGAAACCCTGATGGAGCGCATCCAGCGCATGAAAGACCAGTGGGAGAAACGCTGAGGGATGCGATTGCCAGGAACATTCAAATTCTTTTATCGCTATTAAGTAATATAATGTAAAGAAACTTTCTTTCTAGCAACTCTGCCCATGATTGACCTGTACACCTACCCCACCCCCAATGGACGCAAGCCCGCCATCATGCTCGAAGAAGTCGGGTTGCCTTACACCCCTAAAAAAGTAGACTTATCGAAGGGAGAGCAGTTCAATCCTGAATTCGTCGCCATTAACCCCAACAGCAAAATTCCTGCGATTGTGGACCATGAGACTGGGTTCACCATTTTTGAGTCGGGGGCAATTCTGATTTACCTGGCTGAGAAAACCGGGCAACTGCTGCCCAAAGATTACGGCAAGCCCCGCTACGATGTGCTGCAATGGCTGATGTTTCAAATGGGGAATATTGGCCCTATGTTCGGGCAGCTGGGGCACTTTCGCCACTTAGCTCCGGAGCCAGTCGAGTACGGCATTAATCGCTACGAGAAAGAGACCAACCGCTTACTGAAGGTGATGGACGAACATCTGGCCAGGACAGAATACCTGGCAGGGGATTATTCCATTGCTGATATTGCCACCTATCCCTGGGCCGCCATCTACAACCACCTCGGCGTTGAAATTTCTCCTTACCCCAACGTCAAGCGCTGGCTGGATACATTGGCAGAGCGACCAGCCGTACAAAGGGGAATGGCCTTGCTAAAGCAGTCTTAACATTCCTAAACCTGCCTGTCCATGCAAGACCTACAGGATGCTGCGTTTCCCATTGGGGTAAACCGTCGACCAGTTCGTACGGGCCATGGCCAGTTGCTCATCAGAGATGAGCGCCCCCGTCAGATCGGCCCCACAGAGGTTAGCCCCCCGTAAGTTCGCATTGGACAGGCAGGCATTGCTCAGGTTGGCCCCTCGCAGGTCAGCTCCTTCCAGGTTGGCGTAGTTGAAATAGGCCTTAAACAGATTGGCATTGCGCAGGATGGCCTTGCTCAGATTTGCTTTGCCAAAGTTAGCGTTTTCCAAGACTGCCCCTTGAAAATTGGCCTGGGGCAGTTTTGATTGATTGAAGTTGGCATCTTCTAGAGCAACCCGCTGTAGCTCAAGGTTTCTAAATACCATAAACGAGAAATCTCGGTGCCCTCTGGAATATCGCTTCTTGAGTTCATCGGCAGACAGCGAAGCAACCCGTTTGGATGGCGCAGCGCCTGGTGAAGGGGAGGGCTTGACCTGGCTAACGCCTAGGTTGTAACCATTCATCAGGGTGGGCGCTTTCGTACCTGACTTAGAACTGGCCCTTTCGCGACGGGCCCGAATGGCTGCTGCCATACGAGATGAGGGAGACCCACCAGAATTACTCCCTGGTTGATAAGACAACCCACCGGAAGGACTACTGTTAGGAAGACCAGAGTGCCCTAAACCGTCATGGTTAACCCGCAAAGCCATGTTGCTGGCCAGGCTTTCCATATAGGGCTCTAAATCTAAATCTCTATGGATAGCTTCTATGGACTGGTATCGATGGCGTACCGAAATTTCCAGCATTTTCTGGAGTACATCAGCAAAATGGTCACTAATGTGGACATGGCTTCGCCACATGAGTTCACCATTGTTTGGGTCGTAGTCAAGATCTTTGGGAGCCTTGCCCGATAACAGATAAATGCAGGTCACTCCGAGGGCGTAAATATCACTGGCATACACTGGCCGCATTGCCATTTGCTCTGGGGGAGCATAGCCCGGTGTACCAATAGCATAGGCTGTGAAGGCGGTTTGATCTGTGCCTATGGGCTGCCCTGAAGCAACTTTATCTTTAACGGCCCCAAAATCGATAAGAACTAGCTTTTTATCCTGTTCGCGGCGAATGATATTTGCTGGCTTGATGTCTCGGTGGATAACGTGATTGTCATGCAGGTAGTGCACCAGAGTCAAAATTTCGGTCAGGAACTGTTTTACCCCGGCTTCGGAAAATGGCCCCCTTTTCCTCACTTCTTGCTGCAGGGTAGAGCCGTTGATAAATTCCTGCACCAGAAAAAACTCTTGACCGCATTCGAAGTAGTCAAGCAGACGAGGTAGCTGGGGATGGTTACCAATCTTGCCAAGGATTTTAGCTTCCCGCTGAAACAGGTCTCGGGCCATGTCGAGTACGTTAGGAGCCTCGGCAGAGGGACGCAGCTGTTTAATCACGCAGGGGGGTTGGCCTGGTAGCACCTCATCTCTGGCTAAAAAGGTAGCCCCAAAGCCCCCTTTACCCAAGCTACGTATTACCCGGTAGCGTTCGCGCAGCAACAACTCAGCACCGCACGCCTGACACTGCTTGGCTGTAGGCGGGTTTTTAGGTTTCGAACAATCGGGGTTGATACAGTAGCTCATTCGGCCCAGGTATGATGTATCAAACGCAGAGGTAACTGGCAGAATCATAGACCTGCGCCAAGGGCACAGTTCATGCGCACGACCGCTGGTTCACCAAGGTCAACAGAATACGGGATTCTGCTGGTTGCGTACTGCCACATTATCCCAATTATTCCCTTTATCTCATTAAGGATAAGGCAGTTTTTCGGGGGCAATACACTCTGTATGTAAAATCGATGACTTTTGTAAAAAGTCCATAAATTCGGAAGAATTTAGAATTTTACAGACTACGGACCTCTGCTTAACTCTCATGACTTAGAGTACCCCTGACTGAGAGAGAGTTCACAGCAGAAGTACTGAAAATTTGGCTTCCCCGGTAGTTGTAGCGGTTAGCGTCCCGGTTTGGCGAGGTCAGGCTCAAGCGCAAACCCGGAGCGAGAGTTGCGCTAAACGGCTGAAGCTACCTCTAGCGGCAGTGACCGTGCTAAACAGAACGGAATCATATTCCTGTCGGGCAAAGCCAGACGGTAGAATGGTTTGGCTAGATAACGATATCTGCTTAACCACCGCAACTGACTCTGTTTTCTACCTTAAGTTATGCGTATCTCTCTCAATTGGCTCAACGAACTGGTTCCGATCCACCTATCTCCAGAAGCTTTAGCCGACGCCCTAACCATGGCCGGGTTTGAGGTAGAAGACATTGAAGATAGACGCGCCTGGGCTGACGGTGTGGTTGTGGGTAAGGTGCTACAGCGCAGCCAACATCCTGATGCCGACAAGCTCAGCGTTTGTCAGGTTGATATTGGTGCCCCTGAACCCTCCAGCATTGTTTGTGGGGCGGCTAATGTAAAGGAAGGAATTTACGTTGCCGTCGCCAAGGTCAATACCCACTTGCCCGTGGTGGATTTAACCATTAAACCCCGCAAGTTGAGGGGGGTACCGTCGGAGGGAATGATCTGCTCCCTCGCCGAACTTGGCCTCGAGAAAGATTCGGACGGAATTTACATTTTCGAGGCAGAGGCTCTAGAGCTGGGGCAGGATGTACGCCCGCTGCTGGGTTTAGACGACGTCATTCTCGATGTCACCTCTACCGCTAACCGAGCCGATGCCCTCAGCATGGTGGGTCTGGCTCGCGAAGTGGCGGCCATTACCGGCGAAACCCTCAAACTCCCCCTGACCGACGCTCCCGGTCTGGCCAGGCCAGAGGCCAGACCCAATATTTTATTAAAGGACGATAAAGCCTGTCCTATTTATATCGGTACGGTGCTGGAGAATATTTCAATTCAGCCGTCTCCTCAATGGCTGCAACAGCGCCTGCTGGCGGCAGGAACTCGCCCCATCAATAACATTGTCGATATTACCAATTACGTACTGCTGGAATGGGGCCAACCCCTCCATGCCTTTGACAAAGATCGGTTATTGCCGTCCGGAGACGGAAACACGCTTCAATTGGGAGTACGCTATGCAAAACCCGATGAAACCCTGACCACCCTAGACAGCCAAAAACGGGAGCTACAGCCAGAGACGCTGGTCATTACCGCGAATGATCGCCCCGTTGCCCTGGCCGGAGTCATGGGGGGAGAAGATACTGAGGTCTACGACCAGACCCAGGCAGTAGTGCTAGAGGCCGCTTACTTTGATGCTGCCGTGATTCGTCGCTCTGCCCGCAGCCAGGGATTGCGCACAGAAGCCTCGGCCCGTTACGAGCGGGGGGTAAACCCGGCAGAACTGGAGCTGGCCTGTAACCGTGCCCTGGCCCTCATGCAAGACCTGGCTGGTGCCCAGGTCTTGGCGCAAACTATCGGCAGAACAGCCCTTGGCGAAGCGATGCCCGAACGGTTGATTCCCCTGCGATTGCCCAGGGTGGCCCAGGTGCTGGGGCCTGTGACTAACCTTGGCGAATTGCCGCAACAGCTCCCCCCTGAGACCATCAAGCAAATGCTGACAACTCTCGGCTGCGAGGTTTCTCCGGCAGAGCAAGACCAGGTCTGGAATGTCAAAGTGCCTCCCTACCGCTACCGCGACCTGGAGCGAGAAATCGACTTAATTGAAGAGGTAGCCCGCCTTTACGGCTACAACCACTTTGCCGACACCCTGCCAACCGAATCGGAAGGCGGTTACCTGTCGGTGGAGGCTCTATTGCACCGCAAATTGAGGGAAAGCTTTCGCGGAGCTGGCCTGACCGAGGTGATGCATTACTCCCTCACCCGGCCAGCCTCGGAGCGGCGGGTTACCCTGGCCAATCCCCTGTTTCCAGAATATTCAGCCCTGCGGGAAGATTTGATTGACGGGCTAATTGAGGCCTTTGAATTTAATTTGAACCAGGGCAATGGTCCTCTAAACGGTTTCGAAATCGGCCAAATTTTCTGGAAAGATGAGGCGGGCATCCATGAGGCGGCAGCGGTAGGTGGCATCCTTGGGGGCGACACCCGCTCCAGCCAGTGGACCACCTCAGGACGAGAACAGCCAATCACATGGTTTGAGGCCAAAGGCTCCCTAGAAGCGGTTTTTCAGCGGCTGGGGCTAACCGTAGATTATCGTTCTGATGATACCGACCCCCGTTTTCATCCGGGCCGGACCGCTTCCCTGTGGGTGCGCGGCAAACTGCGGCTGGGTACGTTCGGCCAACTGCACCCCCAGCTTCGTCAAGACCGGCAGTTGCCGGAGTCGGTTTATGTGTTTCAGCTAGATTGGTCAGTGCTGGAAACTTGCCTGGTACCGGCGTTGCAAAAGGCAGTGAAATTTAAGCCCTACTCAACCTTCCCGGCTTCAGACCGGGACCTGGCTTTCTTTGCGCCGCTGGGCGTTCCTGTGGCCGACCTGGCGGCGGCTATGCGCAAGGCCGGAGGCAAACTGCTGGAATCTGTGGAGTTGTTTGACGAATATCGAGGCGATAACGTGCCCGCAGGAGAGCGCAGTCTGGCCTTTCGCCTGATCTACCGTTCTGCTGACCAGACCCTGACCGATGATCAGGTTGACCCGGTACACCAAAAGGTCAGAACCAGCCTGGAAAAGCAGTTTCAGGTAACCCTTCGGAGTTAGTGCCCAACCACCAGATTACGGTTGGGCCTATTCCCTGTGGGTCCGTATTCCAGTTCATCCGTGATGCAACTGATACTGCTCCCTGGCCCCCGTTTGTGGATGTGGCGGAACTTAGGAGGCTTTGGCCTAGCCCTGGTTCCCATCCCCCTCAGCGGCAGGGACGGGGCGGGGACGACGGAGACGGTATCCACCCAAAGCCAGCAGTACCACCAGAGCAAGGTAGGGGCTATAGGCCAGCAGCCATAGCCCTACCTTTAAACCTCCCAGGGTGAATGCCTTGACAGAGCGAGTTGCGGCCTGCCAGGTGTTGCCCAGGGTTTCTCCGGCTGGTCGCAGCGGCGCAACGGCTACCGTAGGACTGTTGAGGGTAAGGTAAATGTGGGAATAAGCCACTCGCCGCTTGAGGGTTTGCTGCTGGGCATCAATACGTTCAATAGACTCCCGGACATTGCTCAATTCACGGGAAACCTCCAGCACATCCGCAATTTCTCCCGAGCGTTCCATGATGTCTTGCAGGGCTGATTCTGACTTACGCAGGTTTTTCAGGCGAGCTTCCAGATCTACAATCTGGTCCGAAACGTCTTCAGCGGTGATAGATTGTGACTGGACGGTGCCCAGGGCTCGAATATCTGCCAGCACAGAGTCTAAACGGTTTTGGGGAACCCGCAGGGTGAGACTAATTTGATGGGCAACCCCTTCGGGAGAGCGGTGGTCTTGCAGGTCGAGTAAACTTCCCTGGGCCTGGGTCATTATTGGCAGAATTTGTTCCACCGCTGCTTCCGGGTCAGGCAGGACTATCGCTAAGTTGGCCTGTTTTACCAGTTGAGGCCGGGATCGAGCAGCTGCGGGGTCACCATCAGCCTGGGAGGAAGAAGCCTCTGCCCCTGGAGCCAAATCTGCCGGTAAAGGGCTTGCGGCAATGCCCCCCAGTACTTCCGTACTTTCGGCAGATTGATTGCGATCTGCCGAAGATGCTGTCTGGTTCATTCTGCTGGGGATAGATGCACAACTAACCATGAGAACGGTGCTCAAACCGATGCCGAACCATCTCACCGGGCGGATGCAGGACTGGGAAGAAGAAAACGTCATTGTTGGTGCCTCAATCTCAACCTTGACCAAGCCCAGGGATGTTTTCCCTTAGGGATCTCTACAAAACTTGAGCAGACCTTGGTCTATAGCTTCAACTATGGCCGCTGGAATTCAGGCTCGGCGGTCTGTTACCAATAGTGAAACGCCCGCCGGGGTGCAACAAGCACCTGGCTCAGCAGATTAGAATTTAAGCGTTTGGAGAAATAAGTGTGGCTTCAGTGGAAGAAATTACGGTAACGGTCAAGTTATTTGCTATTTATCAAGAAGCCTACGGAACCTCTGAACTGGTGTGGAAATTTCCGGTCAATACTCCAGTGGCAGCGGTGCGCGATCGCATTCTAACAGAGCATCCAGAACTGGAAGGGTGGCGCGATCGCACACGTCTGGGGCTAAACTTACAGTTTGTAGAGCCCGATACTCCAATGCAGACTGGGGATGAGGTAGTCCTAATTCCCCCGGTCAGTGGAGGTTAGCCCCCCTTTTTCCTAGTACAAAAGCTCTACACCAGGTCCAGCTCAAAAACTGTAGCTTTCCCCTAGGTAACACTCCACTTCTGGACTTGGATAAGGTTTAATCCCCTGGGGGTGCTGACAATTTTTAAAAATTTTTACAGCTACCGAAACGGCCCATTTCTTAAGACTTTTTGTGCTTAACAAGGATGAATTGGGCTAAAAAGGTAAATTCATGCACTAGCTTTTCTGTACATATAGCGTAAAGTAAAAGGTAAGTCCGCTATCCCTAGCGCTTCTTCGGAGAATTGTGGCTATGGAATGGTTTACTCGTCGCCATGCGGTCATTTTGGCCCGCAGCAGCCCGAGTCGGCTGAAATACCTGGAAAAAACCGGTATTGTCATTCCCCGTCGAGTTCAGGCTGACAACAGGCTGGAAGTGCTTTATTCCTGGGAGCAAATTCTTGAAATTAGAACCATCGCTCGCCTGCGGCAATATTTATCATTTCAGACGATTCGAAAAATTATTCATTTTTTTCAGGAACATGGCATTGAGCCCAGCCTGCGGAATAAGCAACTGGTTGTCAAAGATGGCAGCGTGACCTGGGTCAGGTCGTCTTCCAATGTCATCCCAGAAATGATACAACTACACGGCAAACGTCACAGCGAAATAGGGCAGTTCGTATTATCCCCTATCAATCTGCACGAACCCCCAGACGATTTAACCCCGAAACCACCAAGGGGGAAAAAAGTCGTTAGCCTTCAGGACTTTAAGCAAAAGCTTAATTCTCCCCGATAGGGTTTCATCGTCCCTAGTTTTAGTTAATCCAGATGAGCCCGGTCTAGATTGGTTCCGTCTAACCGCGCTTCTGAGAGTACTGCGCCTCGCAGATCTGCCCCGGTCAAATCAGCTCCCCTGAGGTCAGCACGGGTTAAATCCGCATTGGTCAGGTCGGCGTAGCAAAGGGTAGCTTTCTGCAAGTTAGCCCCCCTTAATTTGGCGTATTGCAGCTCCGCCAAACGCAGGTCGCTACCGTTCAAGTCGGCATCCGATAAGTCGACGTAGCTCAGGTAGGCTCTAATTAGAATGGTACGAGAGAGGTTGACCCGTCGCAAATTGGCGTGCTGCAAATTAGTACGCCAGAGGTTACAGCCCTGCAGATGACTATCATCTAAGATCGCCTGGTACAGGTTTGCTGCCGTCAGGTTGGTTTTCGTGAGATTGATACCGGGCACCTCTACCCCCGGCATCCAGGCTTCATGGAAATCTAGATGGCTAAAATCTCGTCGCCCGGACGCGTACATGTCTAGCATCTGAACCATATCGATGGTGGCTGCCTTTAGTTCCATGAACGCACCTGTCTGAACCTCTTTACTCAAAACAATCGTTACGATGACGCCGTCTCCTCCCCATTCTTACCAGCAGGTTCACACCCTACCCTCTGAACCAGGGTAGGCAACGGAGAAAGCCGATTTCTGCTAACCCTTTTACCTGACTCATTTAGAATCGTGCATTTGTAAACTAATGTAACAATTTCTCATCGTGCTTGCAATCCATTTCGCCAGCAAGTTCTGCTGAGCATGGTTGGGAAAGTTGCTGGTTGCTTTCGCTGGAACACAATAAATACGATTTAATGGGCAAATAAACCTGAACCAGGACCAGAAATAGAGCTACGCCCGTAAAGCAGCCATCGTTTCCGCCCTGGATTGGGTTCAATCCACCATTTCCGGCTATTTTCATGGCAGAGGCGGTCTTAACCCAAGGAGCAATCGCCGCAGGACATCCCCTGACGGCAGAGGCGGGAGCAGAGATGTTGCGCATGGGGGGGAATGCCTTCGACGCTGCGATCGCCGCTGCCTTTACCGCCTGCGTTACTGAGTCATGTCTCACATCCCTGGCTGGGGGTGGGTTTTTGCTGGCCCACACAGCAGAGGGCAGCAATCATCTTTTTGATTTTTTCTGCCAGACGCCCCAGTCTAAAACGACAGCAGGAAGGCTTGATTTTTACCCCATAGAAGCCAACTTTGGGGATGCGGTGCAGGAGTTTCACGTGGGTTTAGGATCGATGGCGGTGCCGGGGGTTCTGGCAGGACTGCTGGAGGTACACCAGCGGTTTGGGCGTCTTCCCCTGGCTCAGATCATGGCTCCGGCCCGCCACTGGGCCACCTATGGCACGCGCATTGGTCCATTTCGGGCTTACGTTTTTCAAATTCTGGCCCCCATTTTGATGGCAACCCCTGCGACTAAAGCAATTTATGCGCCCCAGGGTACTCTGTTGAGCCAGGGAGACCGGTTTTACCTACCAGAATTTGCCGCTGTGTTAGATCAACTGGCCACCAGTGGAGCCGACCTCCTTCATCGGGGAGAGCTAGGGGAGAAACTGATTCAGGATTGCCAGCAACGGGGGGGATATCTAAGCCAGGGAGATTTACAGAACTATCGGGTGATTGAGCGGCAACCGCTGGCGGTGGAGTACCGGGGCTCGACTTTGCTGACCAACCCGCCCCCCAGCTCCGGGGGAACCCTGATTGGCTTTGCGTTAGAACTCCTTCAGGATATCTCCCCCGGCAACTATGCCCACGGCAGTTGTCAGCACGTTGCCGCCCTGCGGGAAGTCATGTGCCAGACCAACCTGGCTCGCAAAGATGGCTACGACCGACGGTTGTACGAACCCGATGTGGCCGAGCGATTTTTGCATCCCAACCACATTGGCCAGTATCAGCAGCAGCTCACCCAGGCCCTGAATAAATGGGGCAGCACCACCCACATCAGCGCGTTAGATGCCGAGGGAAATGCCGTCAGCATGACCACCTCCAATGGGGAAGGCTCCTCCTATGTCATTCCCGGCACGGGCATTATGGTCAACAACATGCTGGGGGAAGAAGACCTCAACCCCCATGGATTCCATCAGTGGCAACCCAACCAGCGGATTTCTTCCATGATGGCTCCTACCCTGGTGCTGCACGACGGCAAACCTCAGCTGGTGCTGGGCTCAGGCGGGTCCAATCGGATTCGCACCGCCATTTTGCAGGTGGTCTCTAACCTGCTGGACTTTGGCATGGATATCACCACCGCCGTTGAGGCCCCCCGCCTTCACTGGGAGCGGGGCGCATTCCATGCTGAACCGGGGTATCCCCAGGCCGAATTAGAAGCCCAGGGCATTGTGGCCGGAGATACCTGCACCTGGTGGCAGCAGCCCAATATGTTCTTTGGCGGCGTCCATGCCGTTGCGGTTACCTCTGATGGTGGCTTCGCTGGAGTAGGGGACCATCGCCGGGGCGGAGCCTGGGTCCGGGTTTGAACATAAACAAATTCAGCGTCAGTTCTACACAAACCCGGCCCGTTACAATGTGGCCTGGCCCAGTGACCAGGTTCAGGGGCGCTATGGGCTGGTGGTCCGCCACGATGCCCCTAGCTTGAGGCCGACCTGAATTCGCTATGCCCTGGCCATTGCGGGCTCGAGAAAACATTACCGCTCAAATTACCAGCCGCACCCACATTCGAGAAGCGCTTGAAGCTTACAACCGTCAGGAGATTTCCCTTGACCAACTGCAGCAGTTCTCGGAGAGTAAGCTATTAGAAGCCCTGCACATTGATAAGGGAATGTTCTCCATCAATCGTTACGATGCAGAGCAGCAACGCGTGATCCAGGTGAACGATACCCAGCGGATAGAAGCGACGGCACCAGACCTGCGGACGCTGATTCCGGTAACAGTTGATGCACCTGAAGCTCGGGTTGAGTTACAGCATGCCTCGGCGTTTCAGGATGACGTGATCCTGAAGCTAACCGGCAGTTTGGGCATGGTTTCCCGCCGATGATCTGCCCCCCTGGACCTGATCAATCGGGCTGACATTGCCATGTACCAGGCTAAGCATAAAGGCCACGGTCAGTGGTGCCTGTTTCAGGTGGTGTCTGTTTCAGGATGACATGCTGGAACCAGGGTCGGTGCCTATCCAACGTTGACCATTTACCAGGTGCGTTCTGGAACCGGGGTTAACCAGGCCAGCAACTCATGCTTGAGAACCGTCAGGTCACGGTAAAATTCCTGCTTCATAAACTGGCCAACGGCATCTAAGGGGCTGAATACCTGCCCTGGCTGCCAGGCAAAGTCCTGGGCAATGGGGGTAGTGTGGGAGCCCTTCAAAATCTTAATCTGGGTCAGGTCGGGGAAGCGGCGAATCAACACTTCTGAGAGGGGGCGGGTCTGGTCAATGGTGTCGCTGCGAAACTTAACGAGCAGGTTTTGACCCACCGGATAATAGTCTGCAATCAGCCTCAGGGTCTCTTCCGGGGAGGGGGTAAACTCCACGTCAAATGCCGGGTTAAACTGCACCACCTGGTCTAACACCGCCTCTAAAAAGGGTATTGACCGCTTGGCCGGATAGTTGTTGAAACACAAAAAGATATTCCCCGCCCGCTCAACCTCCCACAGGCTATTGATCAGCAGATGCACTTTGCACCCCATGCTGTGCCCCAGGCCATATACCGGCAGGAAATCGCTGGCAGGAAACACCCGCTTGTAGAGATAGTGCATCGCCTGGTTGAAAGTAATCAGCACCTCCTGGGCAATAGCTTTATGGTCAAAGGTGTTGATAAATGGTGTCGCCACAATCAGATAGCCTTCCCGCGCCAGATTCTCCAGCAGCCACTGATAGGTAACATTGGGAGCCGCCGCCACGAACGCTCCCCCTAAAAAATGAATAATGGCCCTGGGGCGTTCTGGAATCAAAATCCAGTTACCGGATACCTCTTGCCAGTACATGGTCATGGTTGCCAGAAATGATGCCAACGTTGTTTAAGATCCTACTCTTGCCAGTGTGACAGAAGCCCTGGGAGTTTGCCAGGACCAGGTTTACCCACCCGCTCCGGCCCCACAATATATCCCTCCTCCACATTCCCCAGCACCCAGTTGCGCGCGCTACCCCAGTACCACCAGTGGGCAGCGGCATAGGCACAGGTCAGGCTATCGAGCTGGTCTTCCACGGCTTTCATAGCAGCTCCGGTGGGCGGAATTGCGGGTAAGTCAGACTCCTGCAACATTAGGGACGGCTCCAGGGTGGGCAGAATTTGCAGTTGGTACTGCCGTAGCTTTTCCAGTTCGGGGCGGCGCTGGGCTAGAGTCCCCTTCTTATATTTCAGGATGCGCTGCAGGTTAAACAGGTACACCGTCACCGGATGGGGAAAAATTTCCAGCTGAAAGCGCCCCACCGATTGGGCCGGGGCCTCGGGGGCATGGCAAAACCCTCTGGATTCTAAGGCCAGGCCAAAGGCGATCAGTTTTTGGGCAAAGGGACGACTGCGGTTGGCGGGGTAGCAGCCCGCGTCATATTTACCAAAATGCTTGTGGGCCAGCCGATCGGGCAGGCGCATTCCGGTTTCGTTGGGAATTAGGGTGGGGGCATCAACCCCGACCACCACGGTAGAAGCATCGGCAGCCTGGCGCTCAACCCAGCCCAGAATGTCATCTACGGCGGCATACCGATTCAGGTCAACTAGCTCCAGGGCATGCTGCTGCAGGTGCAAACAGCACACCCCAGAAGGCCCCGACTGCCAGCCCAGATCAATCCCCAAAAATATTGCCGTTGGGTTACGCACAGCAGAAATGGGGGGTCACGTTTTTAACGGAGTACAGGCCCGACAAACCATATCCTGTAGAGCATAATTCAAAAACTCCTGGGGGGGCAGGGCACGGCTAAACAAGAATCCTTGGCCATAATCGCACCCCTGGGCTTCTAAAAACTTCAGTTGAGCGTCGGTTTCAATGCCCTCGGCAATGACAGCCAGGTTGAGTTCGTGGGCCATAAAAATAATTGCTTTAACCATGGCCTTCAGGTCTTGGTCTTGGGGTAGACCACTGATAAAAGAGCGATCAATTTTAAGAATATCCAGGGAAAACCGGCGCAGGTAGCTGAGGGCAGAATAGCCAGTGCCAAAGTCATCGATAGAAAGCCGCAGCCCCATGGCCTTAAATTGCTGCATAAGCGCCTGGGTAGTGGGCTGATCGTCTAGCAGCAAGCTTTCGGTGATTTCTAGCTCAAGCTGATGGGCCGGAACTTTGTAGCGTTGTAGATACTCCGCAACCCTGTCAGCCAGGTCGCCAACTTTGAACTGTCGAGAAGACAGGTTAATCGCCAGGAAGAAGCTATCGTCGAGGTAGTAACGCCACTGGTGGAGTTGTTGACAGGCATTCTCAATCACCCAATCACCGATGGATAAAATCAGGCCGGTTTCTTCGGCAATGGGAATAAATTCAACCGGGGAAATGTCCCCCAGCCCAGGATTATGCCAGCGCAGCAGAGCCTCAGCCCCAGAGATACACCCCCGCTTTAAGTCCACCAGGGGTTGAAATACCAGGGCGAATTCTTTAAATTCCAGGGCTCGTCGCAGCTGGTTCACTACCTGGTGGTGCCGTTGAGCCCGCAGGTTCATGCCTGACTCAAAACACTTAATGTTTTTGCGCCCCGTCTGTTTGGCGTTATAGAGGGCGATGTCGGCATTGCGCAGCAAAATGGTGGATGACTGGCTATCTAGAGGGTAAATCGCTACGCCGATGCTGGCGGAGATGTAGCACTCTGTGTCGTCTAGCAGGAAGGGTTGCTCCACAACCTCTAAAAGTTGATGCCCCAGGGGCAGGACCTGCTCTAAATCTTTCAGCCCCTGCAAAATCAACAGAAACTCGTCTCCCCCCAACCGGGCCAGGGTATCTCCCGGTTGGATATGTTGATTAAACCGTTCGGCCACCTGGCACAACAGCTGGTCCCCCGCATCGTGACCAATCGATTCGTTGACCGCTTTGAAATCATCTAAATCAATCAGCAAAATGGCAACATATTCGCGTTCTCGCTCGGCCTGGCTGATGGCCAGCTTGAGGTGGTCAATCGCTAACGCCCGGTTGGGAAGATCGGTTAAGGCATCGTAATGGGCCTGGTAAGACAGCATTTCGGCGGTTTCTTTGTGGGCCGTAATGTCTTCTTTAACGGCGACAAAGTGGGTAATCTGGCCATTTAAATCTTTCACTGGAGAAATAGAAGCCGTCTCCCAAAAATAGTCTCCATTTTTTTTTCGATTCAGAAATTCCCCAGTCCAGGTGCCGCCCCTGGTAATGGTTGCCCACAGCTGGCGATATTGCTCGGGGGGGGTATGGCCGGTTTTTAGAATTTTAGGATTTTTGCCCCTGACCTCGGCGGCAGAATACCCGGTTACAGCTTCAAACTTGGGGTTGACGTAGCTGATGTTGCCCAAATTATCGGTAATCACAATGGATGCCGGGCTTTGCTGACAGGCTGACCACAATAGCTGAAGCTGCTCTTCGGCCTGCTTATGGCTGGTGACATCCATGAGAATGCCGTCCAGATAGTTCAGATTTCCAGTTTCATCCCAACAGCCCTGGCCCCAGTCAGACATCCACCGCATTTCGTGGGATGCGGTGAAGTAGCGATACTCCACCGCATAGGGACGATTTTCCTGCAGAGCAGTCAGTATTTCTTGACGCACCCGGTCACGATCTTCTGGATACACCAGATCCTCAAAACTCAGGGTGTTCTCGCTGAGCAGAACCTCTGCCGGGTAGCCCGTCAGCATTTGAATGCCCTCTGTAAGGGCCGTCATCGTCCAGCGGCTACTGACCTGGCAACGATAGACCGCAATGGGCAGGTTAGCAATCGCCCAGTGAGCGCAATGCTGCTCTTGGTGGGTTGATTTCAGCGCAAGGGGGCAGTTGCTCGGTAAATCAGGAGGGACAGATGCCATGCCTTCACATCATTTAGATGGTCATGGTAACTAGCATTCCCAATTTTTTCGCCATTCTTGAAAGGGCATTGCAAGGATAAACATTTACTGTTCTTGAATCAGCCGCAGGTAGTTTTGCTTGAGCTGCAGGTGACTTTCCGTCAACTGATCCGACAGTTGCTTCTCCATTGTTGATAGCTGCTCCCAAAACAGGGAAGACCGCTGAGAGGACAGGTACTCCTTCCAGAGGCGTTGTAGCAGAGTTGCCAACAAGGGACTCTGACCATTAATGTCTTCTACCAGTTCCTGAAACGCAATCTGGGCTTGACTATGCTGATCTAATGTTTGAGCCAGGTCAATGGCCGTTTGCAAGCGATCAACCAGGGAAAGAGGAGTAGAAGTCATATTGAGGAACTTAAATAGAACCGGAAATGAATACCGGGGCCAGGGCCCACATGGGAAACCTAAAAAATCGTTACTCAGAAAATATCTTGTAACAAACCTAAACAATATATTTGGATTTAGCAAATCTGTTCCGGGTGCCGTCGAGGATTCAAGGCTGATTCGGGACCTAGGATAGGGTAGATTCTTAAGGGAATCTTTGTTTGAGTTGAACCAATCCAAACTTCTTAGTATGGCCAAAAAGCGCATTCTGTCTGGCATTCAGCCCACCGGCAACCTGCACCTGGGGAACTATCTAGGGGCGATCCGCAACTGGGTTGACCTGCAGGAAGAGTACGACGCCTTTTTGTTTATGGCTGACCTGCACGCCATTACCGTACCCCATGACCCCAAACTCCTGGCAGAAAACACCTACAGGGTAGCGGCCACCTACATTGCCTGCGGCATTGACCCTGACAAGGCCACTATTTTTGTGCAATCTCACCTGCCGGCCCATGCCGAGTTGGCCTGGTTGTTCAACTGCATTACCCCTTTGAACTGGCTGGAGCGGATGATTCAGTTCAAAGAAAAAGCCGTTAAGCAGGGGGAAAACGTCAGCATTGGGCTGTTAGACTATCCGGTGCTGCAGGCTGCCGACATCCTGCTGTATGAGCCTGACCTGGTGCCCGTGGGGGAAGACCAGAAACAGCATTTAGAACTCACCCGTGACATTGCTAACCGGCTGAACTTTCAGTACGGCAGTGAGGAAGCCCCTGTTCTTAAGGTGCCTGAGCCCATGATTCGGGAAGCGGGGGCCAGGGTAATGAGCCTGACCGACGGCACCAAAAAAATGTCGAAGTCAGACCCATCAGAAGGCAGTCGCATTGACCTGACCGACCCGCCGGAGGTGATTACTAAAAAGATCAAACGAGCCAAGACCGATCCGCAGCGGGGCCTGTGGTTTGATGACCCAGAACGGCCCGAGTGCCACAACCTGCTGAGCCTGTACATGATTTTGTCGGGCCAGACCCGGGCAGCGGTGGCCGAAGAATGCCGCGACATGGGCTGGGGGCAGTTTAAACCCCTGCTGGCGGAAACAGCGGTGGCGGCTCTAGAGCCCATCCAAAAGCGCCTGCACGAGTTGATGGCCGATCGGACCTATCTCGAACAGCTGCTTAAGACCGGTAACGAAAAGGCCGGAGCCATCGCCGCTGAGACTCTGACCAAAGTAAAAGATTCCCTCGGTTTTTCTGTGCCCCTTTAACAGACAGCAGGATATACTAACCACAATTTAGGTGGTCTGCTTCGGTTTGGAAGACAGACGGTTGTACTTTTTCCCTTTGTTCAGTGCTAGTCGCCGCTAAGGAGGATTGCTTGGCCTCTTCTGGAATGGGTTATGGATTTCGCAACGCCGCCAAAACCGGTCGGTTTTTAATCACCGCCGAAGTGATGCCCCCCAAGGGAGGCGACCCCAGCCACATGCTCACCATGGCGCGACGGCTGAGGGGACGGGTTCATGGGGTGAATGTCACCGACGGTAGCCGGGCGGTGATGCGAATGTCATCCCTGGTGGCATCAACCCTACTGCAGCGGGAGGGGGTAGAGGCCATTTGTCAGATGGCCTGCCGCGATCGCAACCGCATTGCCCTGCAGGCCGACCTGATGGGAGCCCATGCCCTGGGGCTGCGCAACATCCTGGCCCTTACGGGTGACCCGGTTAAAGCCGGAGATCATAAAGACGCCAAGAGCGTGTTTGATCTGGAGTCGGTTCGTTTTTTGAAGCTGATTCAGCAGCTCAACCAGGGCGAAGACAGCAATGGCAAGCCCCTTACGGATGGCCCGCTAGATCTGTTTTCCGGTGCGGCGGTAGATCCTCAATCTCCCAGCTGGTCGGGGTTACAGCGGCGATTTGAGAACAAAGTCAAAGCCGGTGCTCAGTTCTTTCAGAGCCAGATGATTACCAACTTTGACCGACTGGCTAAATTTATGGATGAAATTGCCGCCGGGTCAGGGCGTCCTGTACTGGCGGGGATTTTTCTGTTGAAGTCGGCGAAAAATGCCCAATTCATTAACCGCAATGTACCGGGGGCACAAATTCCTGAAGCCATCGTAGACCGTTTGGCCAGGGCCGAAGACCCCCTGCAGGAAGGCATTAAGATTGCCGGGGAGCAGGTTCAATCCGCCCGCCAAATTTGTGACGGCGTTCACCTCATGGCCGTACGGCGCGAAGATTTGATTCCTCAAATTCTCGACCTGGGCGGCATTACCCCCCTCAAACTGCCTGCCAAAAGCTCCCTCCTGACAGATTTGTCGCACCCGCACCCCAAGCCCCGGTCTCTAGCGAGTTAGGCAGGGTCAATGAGACATTGGCGGTTTCAGAGTTAACCCACCCCGCCCTCCGGGCACCCCTCCCAGGAGGGGATTCGTACCGATGTTTAACATCAGGCTGATCCCGAACTAACATCACCGACTTGGACTGCTGCGGGTTGATTTGATTTAATACCCGTGTTCGGCCAGAAACCCAAGAGAAATGGCAGGCTGATCAGAGCCATTTTGGTGATGCCCCTGGCCCATAAACTTTTCTACATATTTGCCCAGCACATCCCCCTCCAGGTTCACCCAATCTCCGGAGGAAAGATACCGCAGGTTGGTTTCCCGGTAGGTCACCGGAATTACCGCCACCGCAAACCAGTCGCCGCTGGGGCTGCAATCGGCAATGGTTAGGCTGATGCCGTTAACGGCAATGCTGCCCTTGGGCACAATGTACTTAGCCACCCGCGCATCGGACACGGTAAAGCTGAGGGTCCAGGCGTTGCTGGTTTCTTCGGCGGTTTCTAAAACCCCCTGACCATCAATGTGGCCGGTGACAAAATGGCCGCCGATTTTGCTGCCTACCCGTAGAGACGCTTCCAGATTGACTCGACTGCCATCTGCCAGTTTACCCAGGGAGGTGCGGTCCAGCGTTTCTGGCGACACCGCTGCGATAAACCCCTGGGGCAAGATTGATTCTACGGTCAGGCAAATGCCGTCTACGGCAATGCTATCCCCCAGGGCGATGTCGGACATCAGGGCCGAGTATCCCTCTGCCTGGCAGCGAATCTGCAGTTGGGAGGTGCCGATATGGTAGAGCGTACCAATGGTTTGAATCAGTCCGGTAAACACAGTTTTCAGTCCAACTAGGAGGGTTAAGAGGTCTTGATGCAATTCTCCGACAAGCGAACGCTCATCCCAGGGGGGATCGAGGCATACTTATACCAAGTTCAGCTCAAGAGCTGTTGTTTTCTCTAAGGTAAAACTCCACTTCTGGATTTGGCCAAGGTTTAGAACAATAAAATTTCTTGTTTAGGGTATCCTTTTCAAACCGCTGGTGGATAAGCTCGATATCACATATTGTCAGAGTAAACTTAGCCTGTGGCTTTAGCTCAGGGAGTCACTCATCCAGGATCTAGGGTCAGGCTATTTCCCCGTCGCAAACGCTACCATTAGGGGGTTGTTCTAGCGACGGTGTCTACCCCCAGCCTGGGGGAATTCCAGATAACGCACTCTAATCGACGGGTTCAAGAGGCTAAGCCAATGATCGAAATGAAAGTCGCCGGGATTGCCCTAGATGCAGTTTCGCGGAGTCCTGTGGTTTTGCTCAGGGATACGGCAGACCGGCGAGCACTCCCCATCTACATTGGATCCGAACAGGCTAAGTCCATCATTAGCGCCCTTGAGAATCAAACCTCTCCGCGTCCACTGACCCACGACTTGTTTGTGAGTCTGGTGGATGAGTGGGATATGGTGCTCGATAAGGTCGTCATTCATTCCCTGCGAGATAACACCTTCTATGCCCTGCTATCCCTATCAAAAGGGGAAACCCACCGGGAAATTGACTCTCGCCCCAGTGATGCCATTGCCATCGCCCTGCGGCTCGATGCTCCCATCTGGGTGATGGAAGAGGTTGTTGCCGAAGCGTCTATCCCCGTTGACCGAGATGCTGACGAAGCTGAAAAGCAGGCTTTTTCAGAGTTCCTGGCCAACATTAATCCTTCGGACTTTATTCAGCGGGGGCGTCCTTCCACCAGCAACGATACGTTCGAGGGGTAGCGACTGAACGGGTGAAATATCGACGGTTTGGGCGCACCGATTTAAAGCTATCGGTCTTTTCTTTAGGCACCATGCGATGCCTGACGAGTCTAGAGGGATTTTGTTCCACATTGGAGCAGGGCCTGAGGCTGGGCATCAACCACTTCGAAACCGCCCAGGGCTACGGAGCGAGCGAAGTGTGGTTAGGAGAGTTCCTGGCGACCCAGCCAAATCGAGCGAAGGTCGCAATTACCACCAAAATTCCCCCCAAACCAGACGCTGGTGCAATGACCGGCGCGATCCATGACTCTCTGGAGAGGCTGCAGGTTCCCTACATTGACTGTCTGGCGATCCATGGAATCAACACCTGGGAACACCTAGCCTGGGTTCAAAACCCCGATGGCTGCATGGCTGCAGTACGTCAGGCCCAACGGGATGGTTTAGTTCGCCATGTGGGCTTTTCGACCCATGGATTTCGAGAGGTGATTGAGGCGGCGATCTCAACCGACCACTTCGACTTCGTTAACCTCCACTATTACTTTTTCTTTCAGCGCCACGACCCCATCCTGACCCTGGCCACACAACGAGATATGGGGGTATTCATTATTTCCCCTGGAGACAAAGGTGGAATGCTGTATACCCCCCCCGCAAAGCTGAAAAACCTCTGTGCCCCCCTTTCCCCCCTGGAGTTGACCTACCGCTGGCTGCTCAGCGATCCCAGAATTACAACCCTCAGCACCGGGCCAGCAGTCCCCGATGAGCTAGGCTTTGTCACCGATCTGGCCGACCAAACTGATCCCCTCACGGCCCAAGAGTCGAGCCTGCTAAACCGGCTTTCGGCAACAGCCAGGGAGACCCTGGGACCAGAGCAGTGCAGCCAGTGCTACCAGTGCCTGCCCTGTCCAGAAAGCATTCACATTCCCGAAGTTCTGCGGCTCAGAAACCTGGCGGTGGCCTACGACATGGAAGCCTTTGGCAAATACCGCTACGCCATGTTTGAAAATGCCGGTCACTGGTTTCCCGGTCGCAAGGCTAACCGCTGCACCGACTGCGGCGACTGCCTGCCCCGCTGCCCCGAACAGCTCAACATTCCCGATCTGCTGCGCGATACCCACAACCGCCTCAAAGGCCAGGGCCGACGCCGCCTTTGGGACGACGGGTAATGCCCAACCTGTTGCCCTTCACCCTTCACCTCTTTCCCAACCGCTCCGTAAATGTTTACAGTAGACTAAGTGCTTATGGATTAGTTAACCTCACCGGCAAACCGTGGAAGAACAAAAGCAACAGCAGCAGTCAGAAGTCATTACCCTCCTGTCCAGTCGTGAGCTTGAAAAAATGCGCAAGGCCTGCCAACTGGCGGCCCAGCTTCTGGACTACCTTACCCCCTTCGTAAAACCTGGGGTGAGTACCCAGGAACTCAATGATATTGCTGAACAGTGGACTCAGGAGCATGGGGCCAAGAGTGCGCCTTTGGGGTATCCCGGCACGGTGTTTCCATTTCCACGCTCCATCTGTACCAGCCTTAATGAGGTCATTTGCCACGGCATTCCCAACCCGGATGATGTGCTCAGGGATGGCGACATTATCAACATTGATGTGACCCCCATTGTGGATGGCTACCACGGCGATACCTCCCGCACCTTTTTTGTGGGGGAACCTTCTCCATTGGCGAAAAAGCTGGTTACGGTTACCGAAGAATGCATGTGGCGGGGCATTAATGCCGTCAAGCCCGGTGGCCGCATTGGTGATATTGGTGCCGCCATTCAGGCCTATGCCGAGGCTGAAGGCTTTTCGGTGGTGAGGGATTTTGTTGGCCATGGAGTCCACCGCATTTTTCATACGGCACCTCAAATTCCCCACTACGGGGTAGCGGGTAAAGGTAAAAAACTGCGCCCCGGCATGGTGTTTACCATCGAGCCGATGATTAACGTCGGCTCCCACGAAGCAGAAATTCTGGCGGACGGCTGGACGGCTCTCACCGTTGACCGACAGCTGTCGGCTCAGTTCGAGCATACCGTTGTCGTGACCAAAACCGGGGTTGAAGTGCTGACTCAATCGCCGGCTAAGGTGCTGGCTTAGGAATGAGGAAGTTTTAAACCTTGTCCAAGGCCAGAAGGGGAGTTTTGCTGACGGGAAAGCGACAGTTTTTGCGCTGAACCTGGTATAAGTTCTGAGGGTTGAATTAACAATTTCACTCAACCCTCAAAATCTAGAACTTGGGAATGAGGATTATATAACGTGGGATAGCCGTCTCGGCTGTCCCAGAGCAGGCAGGATGCCTGCCCTACAAAAATTAGATGTTATGAAATCCTCATTCCTTAGTGAACGTCTATGCCTCCGGTATTCTCTTGAATGAGACTGCACACATAATCCATTGCGGCGGCATTGAGAGGGTCCGGATCTACCGGTAGCCAGGCCGAACTACCGGTGGGGCCACTGTACTGGACATCCCGAAACCGGCGCTGCTGACAGTCATAGTCGGTAATGTAGGTGGTTTTCTGCAGCTCTCCAGACCGGCGATCGAGATAGATGCTGGCGACCCGCACTTGCCCCGACCCCAGGGGTTCAATGGAATCAAGATCCACCAGCTGCTGCTGTTTGCCCTGGGAGGCTTCCGCGACAGGATACCAGGTAACCGCCAGGGCCAGGGGGCACCAGACCAGCGTCAACGCAATCCAGACCAGCGTCAACGCCATAACGACAGCCACGCCCAGTAGCCGTTGCCTAATTTGCGGTAAAAATAAAGCAACTGTTCTTGAATCCATAGCCAATCTCAATGGGAAATAACTGCTGACAGCCGCACCTTGAGCAGCATCACCTTCCCGGAGGACGGGGTGGGTCAGTTCTGTCACCCCAAAGGACTGGCTTCGATCTACCCACGGATGCGACTTTCATGATCTGCTTTCAACCGGTGCTAGGGGCGAAAAGTTGACCCTCAGCTCATCCTTAGGATGGGGGGTGGGAATGGTGACCAGGGACAAGTCCTGCCCCGGCAGAAGGTCCCAGGTGTAATGGCGCAGCAGTTTTGCCGCAAACAGTTTAATTTCTAATCGGGCGAACTCTTTGCCCAGGCATTCCCTGACCCCGCCGCCAAAGGGAACGTGGCTGAAGGGTTTGGCTTTATCTTCCGCCCGGTGGGGACCAAAGCGGTCTGGGTCAAAGGTTTCGGGCGACTTAAAAATATCGCTGTCTTGATGGGTCAGACTGATTTCGTAAAGCACCGTCCAGCCAGCGGGAATGGTGTAGCCCTCAAATTCACAGGCTTTAAGCACCGTGCGAAACCCGCCACCCACCGGGGCAATCATACGCAGAACTTCTTTCAGCACCTGCTCCAGGTAGGTCATTTGCTTCAGGGTATCCAGGGTCAGGGGCTGATCCTGAAAGGCTGCTTGTTCGGCTCTGGCCTGGGCCATTACAGCAGGATTTTGAGCCATCAGCAGGCAGAAGGATGCCAGGGCCGAGGTCAAGGTTTCGTGACCGGCAAACAATAGCAGCAGCACCTGGTCCTTCAGTTCTTCAATGGCAAGCTGGTTGCCTTCATCATCCCTGGCCTGCAGCAGCATCCCCAGGGCATCGTTGCCGGGGTCGGGTTGGGCACTGCGATCTCGAATCAGCCGTTCCAGTTCGTTTAGCAGCAACTCCCGGCAGCGGTAGGCTTTGCCAAACCGAGTCCACGGCAAATTCACGGGAATCGTGAACAGCCCTTCGGCCCAGGTTTCGAACCAGTGGCCCAGGTTGGTCTCAGCGGCGTTATCCAGCCCCACCAGCAGCTTGCAGGCAATGTCAAAGGTGAGGTTACGCAGTTCGGGATACCAGGTGAGTTGGCCCAGCTCGGCCCAGCGGCTGAGGTAGCGATCGCAAATGACCTCCATGGTGGGCAGGTATCCTGCCAACGCCCTGGGCTGAAATGCCTGCACCAGTAGCTTGCGTCGCTGTACATGCACATGGCCCGTCTGCATCGCCAGGGAAAGTGGCCCTAACAGCGCCTTCACGCTGCCCGGCCAGCTGACCTGAAAATAGTCATTTTCGTGGGCAAAAACAAAGCGATTGGCATCCGGCCCCTTCAAAAAAATGGTTGGACTCCCCAGCAGACGGGTTTTAAAGATCTCTCCATACTGCTGATGTCGTTTTTTAGCGAAGTCAGGATCTTTGAAAAAATCTAGCGTCTCGCCAATCACCGGAAGACCAAATTTGCCCGGGGGCACCTGCTGGGAAGCTGTTGAAACCATAGCTGCTGTTTCCACTTAGGCAAGAAGATTTAATCATGTGGGATAGCCGTCTCGACTATCCAAGGCAGGCTTCTGGCCTGCCCGCCAAGAATTGGAGGTTAAATAATCCTCATTCCTTACCAGGATCTATCGTGACTTAATTTAGCCAGGAACACCAGTCACCCCATCTTCTCAGTCCAATGCTCTGCGTTGGAACGCCCCCCGGAGAGTCTGTCTCCAGCCATGAGCAGCAAAACTGTAAAACCAGGATACCCAGGTCCCTTGGCTATCAAAATGACCGTCACAGTCAAGCCGCCAGGGTGTATCGCCATTGACCCACCAGGCGTTTCAGCCCATCCGGCAACCAGCTATCGTATTGGGGATAGACGGGTAAACGAGGCTTGAGAGTCCAACCAAACTCGGCCAACTCCTGCCCCAGCCTTTGAGCGTCAGGATGCTCATAGTCAGGATTCACCTCATCTACCGGGCTAATGCCCCCCACATCTCGGGCTCCGGCCTCCAGACAGGCAATCAGCCCCTGCTGACTGACCAGGTTCGGCGGAATTTGTAGCGCAATGGTGTCGGGCAGGTGGGCTTTAGCCAGTTCTACGGCTGGTATCAACTCTGCCTCGGCAAAGGCCGTGCCCGGGGAGGCTTGCCGTTGCCCCGGACTGTGGGGTTGCAGAATCACTTCCTGAATATGGCCGTAGCGCTGGTGCAGGGCAGCAATTGCCTGCAAAGAGGCGACCCAATCCCTCTGGCACTCCCCCAGTCCCAGCAGCAAGCCAGTTGTAAACGGAATGCCCAATTCCCCCGCCCAGGTCAGCTGCTGCAGGCGCACCTCAGGGCGCTTACTGGGGGCATGGCGGTGCACCGTTTCTAACAGCTTGGGCGTCACCTGTTCAACCATCAGCCCCATGGATACATTGACCTGCCGCAGCTGTTCCATTTCGGGCCGCTTCAGGGGACCAGCATTGGTGTGGGGCAGTAGTCCCGCTTCCAGGGCCAGTTCGCAGATGCGATAGATGTGACGAAACCAGGCCTGCCGTCGGGGGCTGTTGGGGGCCACCTCTCCACTCAGCACCAGCACCTCGACCACCCCCTGACGACGAATGGTGCGAAGTAAATCCTTAGCTACGTCTAAATCCAACCACGGCGACTGCCCTGCATCGGTGCGGAAGTTGCAGTAGGTGCAACGGTTAAAACACTCATAGGTAGGCACGACAGTGTAGGCCGGACTGTAGGTAACAGTGCGTCGTTTGAACTTTGAATTCTTTCCCTTCATACTGCAAGAATTCCTCATATTCTCCCCCTTATTCTTCTAACCCATCCCTCCCGATCCCATGGCAACCATTAATCCCGAAATCTTAAAATCTCAGGGCATTCGCTTCGTGCGCATCATCTGGTGTGACACCGGCAACGTAATTCGGGGCAAGGCCATTCATATTGATACTCTGGCCGAACGGTTAGACATTGGCGTGGGGCTATCTACCGCCCAACAGGCAATTCCAGTCATGGCCGATGCGGTAGCCCCCGATAGCGGCCTGGGACCGGTGGGCGAAGTATGGCTCAGACCCGATTGGTCTACGCTGAAACCCTTACCCTATGCCCCTGGCCAGGCGCGGGTCTTCGGCGACATGTCTGCAAATGGAGAGCCCTGGCCCTGGTGCAGCCGGCAGTTTTTGCGGCGAATGATTGATCAAGCGGCAGCTGTCGGCCTTGAGATCAAAGCCGCGTTTGAACCCGAGTTTTACCTGCTGCGGATGGATGGAGATATTATTCACCCCGCCGATCAGACGGTGTTTGCGACCACCCTGGCCATGGATACCCACTGGGCGGTGGTGGATGCGATCGCCGCCGCCCTCATCGACCAGGGCTTAATCATCGAACAGTACTATCCCGAATCTGGCCCTGGCCAGCAGGAAATTTCCGTGCGCTATACCGATGCTCTGGGCGCTGCCGACCAGCACATCATTTATCGAGAAACCGTCAAAGCCGTGGCGCGGCACCATGGCCTGATCGCGTCTTTTGTACCAAAAATCTTTGACCAGGCTGCCGGTAGTGGCTGTCATCTGCACCTGAGCCTCTGGCAGGGAGAGCAAAATATTACCCATGATGGGCAGGGGAAGTTGTCTGCATTAGCCCAACACTTTACCGCCGGGTTACTGGAGCATCTACCAGCCCTAATGGCCGTCACCACCCCCAGCCCCAACTCTTACCGACGCATCCGCCCCCAATGCTGGAGCGGGGCCTATCGCACCTGGGGGTTTGATAATCGAGAAGCCGCCATCCGCATTCCCACCAATGCCGCTGGCCCCAGCCCCACCCACGTTGAATACAAAACTTTAGACAATGCCGCTAATCCTTACCTGGCCCTGGGATGTGTGATTGCGGCTGGTCTGGATGGCGTGCAGAAACACCATTCCCTGCCGGAACCAATCACCGTCGATCCTGCCATTCTTACCGAGGATGAGCGCCAGTCTCGTCACATTGAGCGGTTGCCTCAATCTTTAGCCCAGGCCATTGCAGCTTTCAGGCAAGACCAGGTCCTGGTTGAAGCCTTGAGCAAAGACTACGCCAACACAATTCTGGCCGTACGTGAGGACGAGTGGAAAGCCATGCAAAATTTTACGCTGGAAGAGGAAGTCCAGCTGCTGCTAGAGCGTTATTGACTTAAGCGGCGTTTCGATCAGCACGTCAGTCAGCAGAGTTTTGGTTTTCTCGTCCTCGAGGGTGAGTTTCAGGGGCTTGGGGTTTAAGGTTATCTGTGAGCGATCATAGCCCAGTTTTTGGGAGGAACTTCTTTACGAGAATTCATCTTGATCATTGCCAGCCCTTGCAGATTGTTGCTCCATATTCGCTAACGTGAACTTTCCAACACGAGTACCATAATGCTGAAAGAGAGAGTGGGGTAAAGGTCATGGAATCAGTCAAATTCACAGATACCATTAACCAACAGGGGCAACTCACCCTCGACCAGCTCTTAGACCTGCCTGTCGCGTGGAAATTATCGCACTGGTGCAGGATGCGGTACCCAATGGCACGGGCGATGCCGAAGAAGATCTATCCAACGTATCTGCGAAAAGCTTTCTCATCAATCGTGCTTGGGAGAACCATAGAGATAGGGGTCGATTTGAGCTGCTCCATCGGTTGGTAGGGTTGCTGATCTGTCTGCTGGCAACTGCTCGGCAAATTCGTCAAACGATTCCCAAATGGGAGGTTGAGCCGGATCTAATGGCTGTACAGATTCATCGCTAGGGGGGTTGCCGCCGATTTTTGGTAAACAGCAAGAAATCCAGCACCTCTTCAAGCAGTTAGTGAGCATTGAGTCGTTGACTGAATGTAGGCATAGACTTTGTACAAGTCTATGCCTACTCTCGATACGGCCCATTAGAATTGTTTTATAGCCAATTTACCTTTGAACTTAGACAATGGTAAAACTTACTGACATGACCCTTGCAGACCTTAAGGTTCTCATTGCTCAGGTAGTTGAAGAGCAGTTGCAAGGTTGGCAGAATCGACCTTTGGATGACCGTTCAGCAGAACAGGTGTTGGAGGCAATGGATCGGTTACGGTGGTCTCCCCCCGCAGGTTCGCCCTCTACAACTGAACTGCTGCGGGAAGATCGAGATCGGTAATGGCGACTTACGTTGTGGATGCGAGCATTGTAGTTCAGTACGCTATTGAGCAAGACCACACTGCAGCAGCCAGAAATCTGGTTGTTCGTATGTACCAGGGAAATGAGACACTTCTTATTCCTGAATTTTGCCTTCTAGAATGCACAAACGTCATTTGGAAAGAAGTCCGATTTCAGGGATTGCCGCCCACTCATGCAGAAGCTTTAGTAAACGAATTGCTGACTCTAGCATTCCGAGTATTGCCCATCAGGTATCTACTCCCTGAAGCTTTAAAGATTGGGCTAAACTGTGAGTTAGCTATTTATGATTCCCTCTATATCGCATTGGCTTTAGAGCATAAATGTCCGCTAATTACCGTTGACAACCGACAACAAAATGGTGCGGTTGCCAGTGGAGCTTCCTTAAAGGCTATTACTGATTTTTTGGCGGAGAGTGAGACTCTTTGAGGTGAGCAAACGCCAGACCAGCACATTTGGCTACTGGAAACCCATTTGGCTTGCCTACCGCCCCACGAATTGGTGGGCCTTGAGACGTTGACTGAAGCTTGTGAAGGCTTTGGATAGAACAAGCCCCACTCCACGAACCCTTCATTCGTCAGAGGTTTACTAAATTCTACTAATTCCTAAAGTTTGTCTAAATTAAAAGCTGAGTAAGGAATCTTCAAGCTATTGTTGAAGTCTAATGCTTTTTAGAATTTCAACCTTTTTGTTTGACTTGTAGATCGTAAGAGAAGTGCTTTGCAGAAGGAGTAGTTATGTCTTCTCAGGAATTTCAGTCAACCCATGCCCACATTTCTGAGTTGAGCAATCGACTACTGGCGTTTCTGCAAAAGTATAGGCAAGAAAGGTTGTCAGAAGGAGATGACACAAAAAACTTAAAGCAAATAGAGCAGAAAATAAATTTAGTGATTGAGAATTTGTATCAGCAACAATACGAGGTGGCTGTCGTAGCTCCTATGAAGGCTGGTAAAAGCACCTTCCTCAATGCAGTTATTGGTGCAGACATTCTCGCCAGTGAATCAGCGGCTTGTACTATATGTAGAACAGATGTAAGGCATATCACATCCGAGGAAACGCCTCAATTATTGGAGTATCATACAAATAATAGAAAACCTAAAACTATTGCTCAAGGAAATGCTCATGACATTCAAGAAAGTTTTTTGAAGCGTACACGAGAGCTTCGTGATATTTCTGACAACCAAAATTTGCCAGCTCGCTTTGAACTATTGTATCCCATTGAAGCAATTCAAGACTTTCCTGCTTTAGCGGGATTTACCTTGATCGATACTCCAGGCCCAAATGAATGGAAATCAATGTCCGTTGACACGGTCGCATTGAAACAAGTGTCATTGGAGGCGTTGAGGACTTGTAAAGCAGTGTTATTTATCTTAAATTATCGGTCATTCAAAGATAAAGCGGTTGATGAACTATTTCAATCAATCACAGAAAACCGACAAGAATTGCTAGCCAATAATCAAAGTAGAATTTTCTTTATCCTCAACCAAGTTGACTTGAAGTCCGAAAAAGATCCAGAAATTAGCGAAACAATTTCACTGCTGAAGCAAGACTTAATACGTTTTGGTTTTCCTAATCCAATTATTTATCCTGTCAGTGCTTTGCAGGGACTACTAGCTAAGTTAATTCAGCAGAATATGGCGACTGAAGATCAAATTAAAGATTTCAAGAAATTCTTTAGTGCTAGATATGCGCGCGAAAATGAAGAAGGTGACATGATCACTCCTGCTCCCAAAAAAATTGCTCATCAAGCTGTCCAGGATAGTGGAATTATAGCTGTACAAGAGGCAGTTTTTCAAACAGTTGTGCAAACTTCTGGGTGGATTTTGCTTGACGATGCCTTAAATTTATTAGAAAGTGCGGCAAAATCCGTAGAAGATACCCTCAACATGGAAATTGTTGGGTGGGAAATGGAGATCAATGCTTTAAAGACTAAGGTTGAGGACTATAGACATAGATCCCAGATTGCTAAAAGAAAAGTTGATTCGGTACGAAGTTCGATTGACAGACAAAAAGAATTCCTTTTGGAAGGGTTTAGTGCTGGAATCGATGCCTTTACCGAAGGTGCCAAGGAAAAGATTCAGAACGAAATAGATGTGATTGCTGAATCTAGAAAAACACAGAAAAAGAAAAAAAACTCTGAATTAGACCAAGATAAACTGTTAGAGGATTATTCAAACGGATGGAAGCAACTCTTTGATTTGGGGCGTGAACTAGCTAGCGGAGTACTTGAGCTTGTGCCTGTTTTAGGTAAAACTTTGGCTAAAACTTTCAAGGTGAGTGTTTCCTTGATAGAACAAATGAATAAGTCTGTGCCAAAAGTTATCACTGAGTATTCCGTTGAAAAATCATCTAATCCTTACATTATGCGCTGCTCATCTCAAGCAGATGCCCAAAAAATGAAAGAAGTTATCAATGACTTCTGTGCTCCTCACATTCAAAGTTGGTGGCTAGATACCCAAGATAAGCTAATTCGCGAAGGAACAAGAATTAGAGAGGAATTAGTATCTGTTATTCAGGAGGATATTCAAACAATTTCCGATGAGCTTTCCAGCTATCTTGGAGACTCATTGAAGGTAGAAATTAATATTAATGCCATTCAATTTCCCAGTTTCGATTTTAAAGGCATTGATGCACAAGTTCGTTATCAACAAATAGTTTATGAACGTTCAAAAAAGAAGTCAAAAACAGATAATCGTGGATGCTGTGGTTCTTCGAGAACTTATGATGTAGACGTGCCTTATAAAGAAATTAAGTCTTTTTATGAAATTGATCTTAGAGATACGGCAAGATTAGTCAAGGCAAAACTTGATGAGCAAGCTAATATCAACAAAGGCTTATTATTTCGTGTTATTGACAAGCAAGTGAATGAGGACTTTAAGAATGCTGAGAATCAAATTTTAAACTACATTGAAAAATTTCAGACTGAATTCGACAAGCTTCTCGCAAAAAGAGAAAAACATGAAGAAGAGGCTCCACGAGTCATTGCTCTACTCAAAAGATACAGTGACGACTTGAAAACTTACCAACACGAAATAGAAAGTGTCGAGGAAGCACTAAAAGGCTGGGAACCAGCTCAGAATGTCAATTAATGGAAATAGTCGCGCAGCAATAAATCATTTCAGGGGCTTTTCTGACAATCCTCCATGCATGAATACAACCTCACAAACTCCGCCGCCGCTTTCGGGTTAATCTCTTGCAATGCATCCCGCAACTGCAGCACCATCTCCGCCCGAGGGTCGCGCACTTCATTGACCCAGCGATACACATTCGACCGCCCAATACCCATCTTTACGGCCACATGATTTTGACTGATGCCGTAAGTCTCTAGAACCTGCCGTAGTGCTTTGCCTGCCTGTCCCATGACTTAAGCGTCATTCAATAGACGGGCTATCAGTATCCAAATACAACCTTACAAACTCTGCGGCAGCCTGGGGGTCAAGCTCTCGCAGTGCCTCTTTAATTTGAAAAATGATCTCTCCCGCTGGATCCCGTTGCTCTTTCACCCAGCGATTTACATTGGCCCGATCTGTTCCCATCGTCACCGCCAACTTGTTCTGGCTAATGCCGTAGGTTTCCAAAACCTGCCTTAGTGCGCTACCTGCCCTGCCCATGCCCAAATTCTGGCAGAGGGGACCATCGTCGTAAATGTTGCCAATCTGTCAGCATTCGCTTATGCTGCCAATGTGTCAACATTCATTTTGTCTCATGTCCAAGAACACGCAAGTTCAGCAAGCCAATTCACAGCCTCATCTTCGCCATTCCGCCTTTCTCACTGTCCAAAGCGATGCCGAACCCGTAAGCCTCGACCACGAAGAGCGCGAACCTGTCCGGCTTCTGGCTATCGGCACCGCAGGCGGCATCGATACTATTATTCAAACCCTGCACCTGAGGGGTTTTGCCCACATCAGTGAGTGGAGTCCGTTAATGCCTCATACTTCTGGCAAACTCATGCGGGTTCTCACCCGTTGGGTGCAGAACCGCCCATGACCGGAAAAACGATTCGGGTATCTCAGCTTGGGACAGCTAAAATGCAAGCAAACCTCGTTTCAAGCCTTTTCCCATGCTTTCCTCAAATATCCAGCAAATTGCAAACTGCGTAGCCGAGCACTTTCAGCCAGAGAAGATCATTCTTTTTGGTAGCCATGCCCGAGGTGAGGCTAACAGCAACAGTGATATTGACTTGCTCATAGTGATGGATTCCACTGCCCCACGAGGACAGCGGGGCGCACCAATCATCAAATTGCTGGCGGAAAATTTTGCTGAACCCGTTGATGTTGTTGTGCGCTCAGCTCAAAGTCTTGAGGAATGGGAAAGTGTACCAGGTAGCTTTGCCCATCAGGTGCTTAAGGAAGGAGTTGTGCTTTATGAACGCCAAAAGCAACTTACCTGAAGCCTGGTTTGCCAAAGCTGATGCCGATCTTCAAGGAGTGCATCCCAGTTTTGTAGCCCTCACCCTAAATCCCTCTCCCAGAGCGGGAGAGGGACTTTGACTCCGGCTCCCCTTCTCCCATTTTGGGAGTAGGCCGAAGGACGCGCGAAGCAGGGGTTGGGGGATGAGGGCAGACTTGCTAAACTGGGATGCACCCATCTTCAAGCAGCTGAACTGTTACTCAATATAGAAGAACCTTTAGTAGAAATTGTTTGCTATCACGCTCAACAGTGTGCTGAAAAATATTTAAAGGGTTATCTTATTGCGAAAAAGATTTCTTTCAGGTTTGTTCATGAACTGGCTTATTTGACTCGCCTTTGCACAGAGCAAGATCAAAGGTTTTCAACATTACTGGGTCTGGCTGCAGAACTTCAGGACTATGCAACCAGTGTTCGTTACCCTAACGATGAAATGGAAAAACTGGCTCTAGCAGATGCTGAAAGAGCAGTAGATTGTGCCAGACAAATTCGTTCCTTTGTTATAGAGAGTTTATAAGGCCGACATTTGTAAGATAGCCAGAATTTCTGACTCCTCCACAAACTCGGTTTCTTCGCCTTCAATGATGGCATTCGCTAAGCCCACTTCTTCAAGGGCATCCAGAATGATGTCGTAGAAGACCTCTCGCTTCTGCTGCAGCATTTCAATCAGCACTTCGGTCAGCAGGGCTTTGGTTTTCTCGTCGTCGAGGGTGAGTTGCATAGGGCCTGGGGATCAGAGTCTTCTATGGGTGATCATAGCCCAGTTTCTTGGAGGTACTGCTTTAAGAGAATTCATTTTGTTCGTTGCTAGCCCTAGCGGGTTGTTTCTCCATATTCGCTATCTTGAACTTTCCCATACGAGTGCCATAATGCTGAAAGAGAGGTAGGGGAAAGGTCATGGAAGCAGTTAAAGCCACAGGCACCATCAACAAGCAGGGGCAACTCACCCTCGACCAGCCCTTAAATCTGCCGGAAAACAGTCGGGTGGAAATTATTGTGCTGGTACAGGATGCATTGCCCAATGGCAGAGGCGATGCCGAAGAGGATCTATCCAAAATCGTCTAGATATCCAACTGGTAATTACTTATGAGCACCGCCAACCTTAAGTTAGTGGATAGCCTGGCTCAAGTCATTTTGGCCCTCAGCAAGGAAGAACAAATTCTCCTGGGCCAAAAACTTCAGCAAAGTCAGAGGAATCTTTTAGTCTCGGGTTTAGATAAGTTTTTTGAAGAACTGTCTAATTTACCTCCCGATCCTGACCAGCCCTCTTTGGAAGAAATTAGTGAAGAAGTGCGCCAGGTGCGGAAAGAACTCTGGTCTAGTCAATGAAAGTTGTCATTGATGTCAACGTTTGGATATCGGGCTTATTATGGGGTGGCCTGCCTGGGGATGTCATCCATTTAGTTCGTGGAGGTCAACTTATCAGCTATGTTTCCTTTTGACGAGATTGATATCCTAGCGCCCGCTCAATTTCTTGAACGATTCTACAACTGAAAGAACCCCGGGTTCTTGAAGAACCCGGGGTTCTCCCTACAGAGCAACCTGCCTACAGCCCTACCGCTCGGTCAGCTTCGTCAGCAGCTTATTGGAGCGTTCCACAAACGCCTTCATGCCGTCGGCATCGAAGCCCTTCTAGGCCATCAGCGCCGTGACGTAGATCTGGTTGCAGCTCATCGCTGTCAGAATTGATGCCACGTCAACCGGCACGGACAGTTAAGTTCTCTAGAACGACTTCGGGAACGTTGCCAGACCCTAAGGTTTCCTTCGCGTCCAAAATCTCAATGCCTACCAGAAGCTCACCTTCTCCCATGTTCAGGGTGATTTCTTCGGTAAGTTGTACATTGCGGCATTCGTGCTGGCCTTCGACCAACCGAATGTACATCGCATCTATTTCAGGGTCATAGCTGATTTTCATGGGTAGACTTTAGAAATAGAACGTGTAAACAGTGATAACGACAACTTCCTCGGCTTCTTCCACAATAACTGGAGCCACCTGCTTAATGGCATAGTGTCGGTTCTGCCAGGTTGAGTTGTACTCAAAATTGTAGCGGTATTGTAGACGATTCTTTTTCGCTGGCTCCCCAACACCCTTTCGAATAGCTTGAATAACCTCAGCTTCGTTTGTTCCACGTTCCAAGCACTGCTCTTGAGCGTGTTTGGTTAACCGGATTGGCTTACCGTGCTGAGTCTGGTTATCGTCGGTCACACTCTAAAAGTTTTGAGGGCTTGGCGTTACCTCTCGATAATTGTAAGGTGAGTTGCGGTGCAAAGGTGTTCCATTGCTTCTTCTTGAGCAACGAAAAGAACCCCGGTTTCTCAAAGAAACCGGGGTTCTCCCTACAAAGCAGCTTGCCTACCGCTCTACCGCTCCGTCAACTTCGTCAGCAGCTTATTCGAGCGTTCCACAAACGCCTTCATGCCGTCGGCATCGAAGCCCTTCTGGGCCATCAGCGCGGTGTCGTAGATCTGGTTGCAGATCATCTCCGCCAGCGCCCCGGCAGGGGAGCTTTCGCCGCCAGCCCCGATGATGGTGCTCTGGCTCAGGCCCAGCAGGTTTTGAATCAGCGGGTGGGCTGTATTCACCAGCAGCACATGATCTTCGGGGAACTGCATTTCCTGCTGTTGAATCAGGGCCATGGTTTCCTGCATGCGGCGGGCGTCTTCCGGCAGCAGCACCATGGCCGGGGGCACGGTGTCGGCGTTTTCCGCCTTCAGGGCCTGGGGTTTAACGTTGACGCGAGGCCGGTTGATGGCCTTCTCGAACATCTCCTTAATTTCGTCGTCCCGGGTCTTGTTGGTAGATGGGTCAACGATTTCGCTCTCTTTCTCTTTGTCGAGCAGGGTGTCGTCCAGGTCGGCGTCTACCCGCGAGAACTTGACATCCGAGTAATCCCGCTCCAGGGAGGGGATGAAGTGGGTATCAATGAAGGAGTCCATGTACAGAACTTCCAGCCCCTGGCCCTTGAACAGCTCGATATAGGTGGCCTGAGACACCTCATCGGTGGCGTAGAACACCCGGTTTTCGTGCTTCTCCTTATTCCGCTCCAGGTATTCCTTCAGGGTGGTGTAGTGGTAGCCTTTGGCGTCGGTGGCGGGCTTGTTGGGCTCCTCCACTTCAGACCAGGCGTCTCCCTCGTCGGTCTGTACCTCCACTTTGGCGGCCTCTGCGTCCCCAGCCTCGCCTAGCTTAGCGGTGGTGCGGAAGATCATAATGTCTTCCACCTGCTTCTTGAACTTATCGTCGTTCAGGGAGCCGAACTTAACGAAGTTGCCCAGGTCCTGCCAGCTGGAGATGTACTTGGCGGGATCATCCCGGTACAGGGCTTTCAGACTGTCGCCCACCTTCTTGGCGATGTAGTCGGCGATGCGACGCACGGTGCGATCGCCCTGCAGGAAACTCCGGCTAACGTTCAGGGGAATGTCGGTGCTGTCAATCACTCCCCGCAGGGGCAGCAGGAACCGGGGCACCACTTCCTCGCAGTTGTCGGTAACGAACACCTGGTTGCAATAGAGCTTGATGCTGCTCTTGGTGACGTCAATATCCGGCTTCAGCTTGGGGAAGTAGAGAATGCCGTTGACCACGAAGGGGTAGTCGGTGTTGAGGTGAATCCATAGCAGCGGATCTTCCTGGAAGGGGTACAGGTAGCGGTAGAACTCCAGGTAATCCTCATCGCTGAGGCTGCTGGGGGACTGCTTCCAGGGGGCCTCGTGCTTGTTGACCACTTCCCCATCCAGCTTGATGGGTACCGGCATAAAGTCGCAGTAGGTTTTGATCAGCTGCCGGATGCGGGCAAATTCCAGATACTCCTCTTCGCCCTCCATCAGGTGCAGGGTGACGGTGGTGCCCACGGTGCTGCGCTCGGAAGCACTCAATTCAAACTCGGTAGAACCATTACAGCTCCAGTGGACAGGTTCTGCCCCTTCCTGGTAGGAGAGAGTGTCGATCTCCACCCGGGAAGCCACCATAAAGGAGGAGTAAAAGCCCAGACCGAAGTGGCCAATGATGGGATCGTCTGAAGCGGCTTCCTTATACTTCTCGATAAAGTCTTCGGCGCTGGAGAAGGCCACCTGGTTGATGTACTTCTTCACCTCGTCGGCGGTCATGCCGATACCCGTGTCCGACACGCTGAGGGTTTTCTTGTCCTTATCCAGCTTAATTTCGATTTCGGGGCTGCTGACATCGCCGTTGTAGTCCCCGGAACGGGCGGCCATGGACAGCTTTTTGATGGCGTCTACGGCGTTGGAAACCAGTTCCCGCAGGAAGATTTCGTGCTCAGAGTAAAGGGCTTTTTTAATAATCGGAAAAATATTCTCGGTATGAATCGAGATATTGCCCTGTTCCAGAATCGTGGTCATGGCGGTTCTGCGTTGGCGTAATGAAGAACGATACTACTGGGCATTTTGGCCGCAGATGGCGCGATTCACAAGCGGCAATCTCTCCCTTGGCAGGTTCGGTTGACACTACCGACGGGAGGGGAGTAGGCGGGGGAGTGGGGCAGGGGATCAGGTGCAAGGCACAGACTTTACGGTCAGTGGGTCGCTTCCGTTCGTAGTTGACCTCTACAGCAATGGTTGCCTTATTTCTGCCAGCCGGTACTAGCCAGGTAAGTACTTTTACCAAATTAAGGAATCAGAGTCTGACTGGAGAGCAGTATAGGTCGGTGAGTCAAACTGCCCAGTTTCCAGCAAGTTGAGCTGTCGCTGCAGGCGCAACACAGCTCTTTCTGTGGCGGTGCCGTAATGGCCATCAATGGGGCCAACATAAAGGGCTCGCCCTTGCAGCATGCGCTGTAACTGTTCAACGGCCTCTCCAGAATCTCCTAGCTTGAGTTGTTTAGAATGCAACCTCTGTACTTCCTGTTGCCATGGCCGGTAAAGATAATGTGCTTCAGCGTTCATTCGACTTTTGAAATCGTAGTTGCAGAAAACTTAGCTGTGTTTACTCGGTATTGAGACGGTAGACGAATCAGACATTCTTTCCCTGAACTCTGATGATGCCTAGTCTTTCACCCCTTGCCGCGATATACCACCGAAGATTAGGCTGTTAAGCCAGAACTTAAGGGGATCGCCCATCTGCTGTGGTTGCGCCAACAGGCTCGATGGAGCTTGGCGGGCTACGGCATTTTGATCAAGTACCATAGCCCGGCCCTCCCCTAACACCATTTAAAACTTGATATAAGGTTCCTTTAGTTCTTACAAAAAGTGACGGTTATAGGGCAATTCAAAACAGACTTAATGGCTGGGAAGCTACCCTTAAATGTATATCGTGTTGAGTGCCCTGTAACCCCTGAGAGGGAAAAAACGCTGTGGGTGCCGGCCCTTCTGAAATCATCATGTTTGTTGACTCCCATGGGAAAAAGCTACCTGCCCTGGTTCTTGCTAGGGTTAATACTATTCACCAGTTGTTCCTCCAGCGGTTTTATGACTTCTAACGCCATGTCTTCAACTTCCCTGACCTACCCTGAAAGCGCCAAAGGCAGTCAGGTAGACGTTTACCACGGGGTAGAAGTCCCCGATCCCTACCGCTGGCTGGAAGACCCCCAATCTCCCGAAAGCCGCCAGTGGATTGAGGCCCAAAACCGCGTCACCTTTGGCTACCTGGAGCAGTTGCCCCGCCGCCAGCAGATCAACCAGCGCCTGACGAATTTGTGGAACTACGAACGCTACAGCACTCCCTTCAAGCGGGGCGGTCGCTATTTCTATTTCAAAAATGACGGACTGCAAAATCAGAGCGTGCTCTACACCCTGCCTTCCCTGGAGGCAGAACCCAGGGTGCTGCTCGACCCTAACACCTTGTCAGAAGACGGCACCGTAGCCCTCAGCGGATTGGCAGTGAGCGAGAACGGCGCTTACCTGGCCTATGGCCTTTCCACTGCCGGGTCCGATTGGGTGGAGTGGCACGTGCGCGACATTGCAACCGGCGAAGATACCGACGACCTGCTGCAGTGGGTCAAGTTCTCCGGAGCCTCCTGGACCCATGACCACAAAGGCTTTTTCTACAGCCGCTACGACGAACCCGACGAAACCACCAAGCTAGAAGCCGTTAACTATTACCAGAAGCTCTACTACCACCGCCTGGGTACGCCCCAATCTGAAGATGTACTGGTTTACGAGCGTTCCGACCAGAAGGAGTGGGGCTTCAGCGGCGAAGTAACCGACGACGGCAAATACCTGGTGATTTCGGTCTGGAAGGGCACTGACCCGAATAATCTGGTGTTTTATAAGGATCTGACCCATCCCGATAGCTCAGTGGTGGAGCTGATCCAGGAGTTTGACGCAAGCTACGGCTTTATCGACAACGAAGGCACCAAGTTCTGGTTCCGTACCGATCTAGATGCTCCTAAAGGTCGCCTCATCGCCATCGACCTGACCCAGCCAGCACCAGACCAGTGGCAGGAGATCATCCCCGAAAGGGAAGACACCCTCGAAGGGGTGGGCATTCTCAACCATCAGTTCGTGGCGGACTATCTGAAGGATGCTTATACCAATATCCGCATCTACAGCCTGGAGGGAGACTTCGTGCGGGATGTGGAACTCCCCGGCATTGGCTCGGCGGGGGGCTTCGACGGTAAGCGGGAGGATACCGAAACCTTCTACAGCTTCACCAGTTTCACGGTTCCCAACACCATTTACCGCTACAACATGATTACCGGGGAAAGCACTCTCTATCGTCAGTCCCAGGTGGATTTCGACCCCGGTGAATACGAAACCCATCAGGTGTTCTACAGCAGCGCGGACGGCACCCAAATTCCCATGTTCGTTACCCACAAAAAGGGGTTGGAGCTAAATGGGCAAAATCCTACCCTGCTCTACGGCTATGGCGGTTTCAACGTCTCTCTGACTCCCTCCTTCTCTGTCAGCAACCTGGTGTGGATGGAAATGGGCGGCATTTACGCTGTCCCCAACCTGCGGGGCGGCGGTGAATATGGCGAAGCCTGGCACCAGGCGGGGACAAAGCTGAATAAGCAAAACGTGTTTAATGACTTCATTGCCGCTGCGGAGTGGTTGATTGAAAATCGCTACACCTCCTCGGATAAGCTAGCGATTATGGGCGGCAGTAACGGCGGTCTGCTAGTGGGAGCCTGCATGACCCAGCGGCCCGATCTCTTCGCGGCGGCCCTCCCAGCGGTTGGGGTGATGGATATGCTGCGGTTTAACCAGTTCACCATTGGCTGGGCCTGGGAATCTGACTACGGTTCTCCCGAAAACGAAGAGGAATTTAAGGCGCTTTACGCTTACTCCCCTCTGCACAACCTGAAGCCAGGAACCGACTATCCGGCAACACTCATCACCACGGCTGACCATGACGATCGGGTAGTACCTGCCCACAGCTTCAAGTTTGCGGCAGCGCTACAGGAGTCCCATGTCGGCCCTGACCCGGTGCTGATTCGCATTGAAACTAAGGCCGGTCACGGGGCCGGCAAACCAATGGCAAAGGTTATTGAAGAAGTATCGGATAAATGGGCCTTTTTAGCTGAAAATCTAGGCATGAACTAAGGTTTCCTATGCCTGCTTCTCCGCCCAATGTGCCCAATTCCCGCAGTGACCTGGTGCAGTTTATTCGGGTCGCCCGGCTGCAGGGCGCTTCAGATGAATTTCTCAGTAAGCTCCTGCGGGACTACGGCTGGCCCCAACGGGAGGTAGAGCGAGCCTTCTTCGAGGTATATGAAGAACTCACCGGACGCCCGATTCCTACGCCAAAGGGAGGTTCTGGAGAATCTGCGCGAGACGCCTTCTTCTATCTGCTGATGATCATCACCCTGGCCATCTGGACCCAGGCCCTGGGAGAGCTGGCGTTTATCTTTATCGACCACCTGGTGCCCGATCCCCTGGACCGTGGATTTGGCGACCCTTCCTGGCAGGTGGCGTTTTGCCTGGCCCGGCTGATCGTGTCCTATCCGGTCTATCTGTGGGTGATGCGGCAACTCAATCAAGAACTGGCGGCCCATCGGGAGAAGTACTTTTCTGGGGTGCGCAAGTGGCTGACTTACCTCACCCTGTGGATTGTGGCGTTGATCGCTATCGGCACTTTAATTGCGTTCCTCACGTCTTTTCTGAGGGGAGATTTGACCACCCGATTTATTCTCAAAGTGCTGGTGATTCTGTTGATTGATGGCGGCGTGCTCTGGTACTACTTCCACTGGATTCGGCGGGAACCAGAAGCAAGAACCCTGCGGGTGAACTATGAAGCCTAAGACCTTTGATCGAACCTTTGCCGGAGTCGCCACCGCCGCGGTGGTGGCTGGCATTTTGGCAGGGTTCTGGATTCTCGGCACCCCCGGTCGGCAGCGGGCGATTTCGTCAGACCGACAGCGCCTTAGTGATTTGGTTGCGATCGCCCAAAACCTCCACCAGGACTACCAGGCCCAGCAGGAGAATTTTCAGCTGCCCGAAACGCTCGATGACGACGAACAACGCACCGACCCCATTACCCAACAGGTTTACGAGTACCAGCGGTTGAGTGATACTACCTTCGAACTCTGCGCCAGCTTTGATACCGACAGCAGCACCTATCCCTTTAGCAATCGCCCTCGACCGCCCGAAGCTCGCCGCTGGGAGCATCCCGAAGGACGCCATTGCTTCGAGTTTGATGTAACTGAATATCCTGGTGGTGTTTATTACTAAGAAATGAGGATTTCATAACATCCAACTTCTGTAGAACAGGCATCTTGCCTGCTCTTAGACAGCCGAGACCGCTATCCCACGTTATTGAATCCCCACTCCTAAAGAAATTTCCAAGCAAAACCTTACCCGGTAACTTCAAACCAAGTCCAGCTCGCAATCCGTAGTTTTCCCTAACGGCGAAGCCCCCAAGCAATGAAAAGCAGGCTATTCTCAGCACAAACCCTATTGCCAACCCCCAATTTTCAGGGAAAGAACCTTTCACTGATAGCAAATTATTTCACAGCCATATCATCCAAATAATCACTTTAAATCTCACTCTTCAGCAACCACAGCATCGAAAAAACACGGTTGACAAATCATCTATTTTTAGAACCTGCTTCTTCTTTCCCTGAAAACTAAAGCTTCAAGAATTTCTGCCAAAACTATATCAAAGCTTTACCGGTTCTACATTGTTCTAGTGCCACATTGGAGCTGATCAGTCTAACTTTCAGGGAATAGCTTGCCAAATCAAACTTTCCCCAGTTAGACAGCGGGCACGAGTAAGGAAACGACCGGAAACGCCATGGAAACGCTGGAGCGACTTCGAGCCGATGAATTTAAGGGGGAAAAACGATTAAACATATCCTGCGGGTTAACCTCCTTTCCCAGAGAAGTTTTCAACCTGGCTGATTCTCTAGAAGTTTTAGATCTATCCAATAACCAGCTGGAATCCTTACCGGATGATTTACCCCGGCTATACAACTTAAAAGCTCTTTTTCTGAATAACAATCAGTTTAAGTCGGTGCCAGAGGTCCTTGCCCGTTGCCCTCAGCTATCGATGATTAGCTTCAAGTCTAACCATCTCACCCGCCTGAGCGAAACAGCCTTACCCCTGCAAACGCGCTGGTTAATTTTGACCAATAATCAGCTCACCACTCTACCAGCATCCCTGGGTAAGCTGACCAAACTGCAAAAACTCATGCTGGCGGGCAATCAGTTGCGGTCCCTGCCCGATGAGCTGTCAGCCTGCCTTAATCTAGAGCTAATTCGCATTGCCGCCAACCAGCTACCAACCCTGCCTCGCTGGTTGTTGACCCTCCCCCGTCTCGCCTGGGTTGCCTATGCTGGCAATCCCTTTTCTGCAGAACTGGCGGCGACCAAACGTTGCCCTTCCCATTTAGAGCAAATTGACTGGCAAGATCTCGCGATAGGCGAGCAGCTAGGCCAGGGGGCTTCTGGCATCATTTACCAGGCGATTTGGAATGACGGCACTTCTCCCAAACAGGTTGCAGTCAAAGTCTTTAAAGGTAACGTCACCAGCGATGGCCTACCCGCCGATGAGATGCGGGCCTGTATTGCGGCTGGGCCTCATCAAAACCTGGTCAGCGTTTTGGGACAGGTGGTCAATCATCCCGACCAAAAGGAAGGTCTGGTGTTCCCCTTCATTTCTAAAGACTACAGCACCCTGGGGGGGCCTCCTAGTTTAGAAAGCTGCACTCGCGACACCTATGCTCCCGGCACCCGGTTTGCCCTGGGAACGAGCCTACGGATTGCCCAGAGCGTTGCCGCTGCGACCGCTTATCTGCATAGCCGGGGCATTTTGCATGGTGATCTCTATCCCCACAATATTCTCTCCCACCCCAGCGGGGATAGTTTTCTGGGAGATTTTGGCGCAGCCGCGTTTTTTGACCCAACGGACACGGCCACTAGTGCCGCTCTAGAGCGCATTGAAGTAAGAGCCTTTGGTTGCCTCTTGCAAGATTTGCTAGCACGTTGCCCTGCCCAGGAGAGTGAAACCCATGTTGAGGTGTTCCAAACTCTGCGGGCCATGCAGCAGGCCTGTATGTTGCCTACGGTGATGGGACGGCCTGTATTTAGAGCAATTTGCCATGAACTGGGGGGGCTGATGGTTTAGCCAGAGGCTACGCGGCTGGACGTAGCCCCTAAACCAACAGCCTTAAACCAACAGAATCACCACCAGTACAAATACTCCTGTTGCGATCGCAGAATCCCGAAAAATACCTACTGCTAGATTTTGTTGAGTTTTTTGAACCGCCAGAAAACTTTTCATGGTGATACCTCCACCGATAGGTCCTGAAATTTTAGATTTTCTCAAAAATTTCAGATTGACTTGCGGTCAATCGTAGGATAGACACCAGACCCTCAATCCTATCAACCTGAGACAAAGCTTTACCTGATGTGATTGATCGCGAAGTTAAGGTTACCGATTGTGATAGTTGCTCATCTGTCTTGAGTTAAGGGAGAGTAGCAATCACACCCGGCATCGTAGGCCCAACCACAGCCATCGGGGTCCTTTTGACGACTCCATTGGCCAAAATCGGGAGCGTTGTGCCGGGCAGCCATCTCAGCTTCAGAGCTGCCCAGTCGCCGAGCCAGTTCGCAGGGGGTCAGCCGCAGGGGAGACTTGCTCTCACTAGAGTCTGGTGATGGCCGGGAAGACGCCGCCGGGGCAGAGACATCATCTCCATGCGTGGATAGGGTTACCGTTGCTGCAGAGGTCTGCCCTTGGGGAATGTGGAAGGTGTACAGGATATCTCCTGTCTCCAACGGCTCAAAGTTGGCAAAAAATTCTCGGGCCCGAGCATCTAAAAAATTACGGGCTTCCGCCCCGGTCAGTTGAGCCACCATAGCGAACTCCAGTACCGAAATACGCCCCTGCCGGACCTCCAACTGCTCATAAAACAGCTTGTGGAGTGCACGATGCTGCTCCTGATGGCGATGCCAGAACCAGATCGCCAGGCCAATGGCCCCTGCCCCCACCAGCCAAGGTAGCAAAATTTTGACCACAACTATGGCCGCCAGCACCAGTCCCGCCAGCACACAGGCCACCGCCAGTCGATTTTCTAATCGTGGTCCAGGGGCATAGGGAGGCTGAAATGACATAAAACCGTCAGTCCTGAAGGAAATTCCTTATTATTAAGAGACAAATGGCTGTCTACCAATCCTCCCCATGCTAACGTTTGCGACCTCCGAAGATCGCCTCCTGGCTGAACCACTCATGCAGCCGACCCTGATTCGGGTGATTGATAACCTGCGCAAACATATTGAAACTACTGACTGGCAGAGCACCTATGTCGAGCAAGTACTCTGGCCCGCCTCTGCCACTGAAGATGAAAAACAACAGGTACAGGCCATCGCCGCCAGCCTCGAAACCGCCTCCCCAGAACAGGCTGACCAACTCCGTCAACAGCTCAGCACCCTGCCTTCTCCCGTCCCCGCTTACCAGCTTCAGCTCACACGCAACGGCGATACTGTAGTGCTGGATGTCTGGCAGCTGTGTTTCCAGGTGTGCTTCGTAAATTATGCTGCAGATACCCCAGCCCAGGTTGATCGAGATTTGCTCGACATTGACAACGAAGTGAACTGGATTAGCCTTGACGAAAAAGCTAAACACCGGGTAGAAATTGCGCTGCAGAATCTGAAGGCAGATTCCGCTTAGAGTACTCCATGAAAATGACTATCCATTTGCCGTGACCCTCCGCCCTCACCCCTGCCCCTCTCCCTGAAGGAGAGGGGTTCTGAATCCTCTCCCAGGAGGGCGTAGCTTGCTTCTCGAAGAGTGGGGAGCCAGAAGTGCTTCAAAGTCCCTCTCCCACATTGGGAGAGGGATTTAGGGTGTAGACGCGGAGCGGCTTCTCGCAGAGTGGGCTGGATCTCGGCAAAAGAGCATGTTTGTAATCTACTGAACGTGGGATAGCCGTCTCGACTGTCCAACAGCAGGCAGAATGCCTGCCCTACAAAAATTGGATGTTGTTAAATTCTCATTTTTTAGTGACTGCAAGGGAATGGCCAATCCGCAATTTGGATGACGGTTTCGATGGCGTACTTTTAACTTATTGCCAGACGGCTCATCGCCTGACCTAAGAGCACAAATTCCCCTGCCTCAAGCGCTACACTCATGGGGGATTTAGACGAGGGCACTATGACCATCGACTACGATGGAGTCATCATTGGGGGAACGATGCAGGCGCGTAAAGTGGCTATGAGCGCCGCCCGGCAGGGAGCACGGGTCGTTCTGGTTGAGGCTCCTGAAGCAGTAGATCGCCAGATCCGGCGTCAGGTTAGTTTAGAAGTTCTGGCCCGGTTCAGCCAAAACCACCAGCAAGCCTTTTTGCCGGGCATACCGCCTCCCATTACTCCCCAGGTCTGGTCAGCCCTGCGGCACAAGGTTACCCTGGCTGCCGATGTCGCCTATCCACATCTGGCTCTAGAGGCTCTGGCAGCAGCAGGGGTAGATGTTGTTTTAGAATCCGGTCAGTTCATTCCCAAACCCCGCTTTGCCCTAGCCACTGCTTCCCGTCGCTTGGCCGGTCGGAGCTATCTGCTGAGTCCTCCAACTCAGGTCAAGATGCCGTCAATTCCTGGCCTGGCCGAGACTCCGGTGCTCACCCCCGACACCTGGCTGGATCTCGAATTGCCTCCACAAAAGCTGGCAATTTTTGGACGTAGCCCCGACGCCATTGCCCTGGCTCAAGGGCTGGCCCTGATGGGAACCAAAACTACGCTAATCAGCCGAGGGGAGCAACTGCTGCCCACCGAAGACCTTGATATCTCGCGCTTTGTAGAAAGCCTGCTGATGGCAGCAGGGGTAGACCTGCGGCTCGGTGCCTCATTAGATTCTGTCTCCTATGATGGCGAATTTGCCCTCCAGTTTTCGTCTGGAGAGCGGCTCCAAATTCCCCATTTACTGGTTGCAGTAGCCCAACGACCCCAGGTAGAAGAGCTAAATCTTAATCGTATTCATTTGCAGGCCAGCAGCACCGCCATTGCCGTGGATGACCAGCTCAAGACCACCCGACCCCGCTGCTTTGCCTTTGGCCCCTGCCTGGGGGGATATTGGGCCGACCATACCGATCACCAAGACGGTCAGGTGGCTTTGCAAAACGCTCTGTATCTACCCTGGCGACGTCTTCAGCAGTGGCATCGTACGGGCAAACTTCCCACAGTTCCAGAATTTGCCCGCTTCGGCATGACCGCTCAACAGGCGCTGAAATACTACGGAGATGCCGCTCAGGTCTTTCAGATTTCTGGTGATCAAATTCCAAAATTACATTTAGATGACCGGATCACAGGGATTTATCGCTGTATTATTCATCGAAATGGGTCGGTACTGGGAGCTCAAGTTGCGGCGCCTAACGGTGCCGACTTCGCCCAACTCTTGGCATTACTTTCCCATCAGCGGGTTTCCATTCAACAAATGAATAAAGCTCATAATCTTTCAATGACTTCTATAGAAGTGTTAGAAGGTCTCAGCTATGCCTGGCAACAAAACCGCTGGCGTCCTGGTAGCTGGCGACGAGACTGGTCCGAGAACTGGTTCAACTGGCGTCGTTCTCGCTTTAGAAATTAGCTTAAACCCATTAAACTTTGCTCGAAGGCTATAAGTGGAGTTTTGCTGACAAGAAAACGATAGGTCCCGGGCCAGATTTAGCATAACTTAGGCTATGAATCGTGCCCCGTTTCAACCCAGGTTAATTCCTCACACCTTCCGCCTATGTTTCTCTCTAAAAAAGACAGTTAACCGCACATGCAAGACAATCAGCATCAAACCCCTGAACATCCAGATGATGCGTCTGATCACCCTGCTTCAGGTATCGTTCGGGTTGAACCCGAGTCAGTTTTTACCCTGGATGCTTCCCCGGCATTGCCCCAGCCTCCCCCTCCGTCGTTGGGTGACCGCCTGGTTCAGCAGGTTAAGGGCCATGCTCAACTCCTGATTGGGGCCTGGTTGGGAGTTATAACGACCCTATTTTTCAGTCAGGCCCATTCCACTCCGTCGTCTCCGCTGACGGTTCACCCCCTGGGGTTGAACGAAACACTCCTGGTGCAAGCCCATCCATGGCGGTTCACGGGCGTTAGCGATGGTTCGATGCCTAACCTTTTGGTCAGTCCCCCCCCTGCTCCTCCCAGTAGCCCCCAGCCCCAGCCCCGGCTTACGTTTATGGATCGCTATTATTTCGCTGCCGCCGAAACCAATGAATCGACGCCGGGCACAGCTGGCTGGTTGATGGTAGACAGATTCTATTTTTCACCGATGCCAGACTCTACAGCATCGTCGGCAGCTCTCCCTAATGTGCCCTTAGCGTCATCTCCATCTACGGTTGCTGCGAGTCAGGCAGTTTTGCCCCCCGCCCATGACTGGGCCAATTTTGCCCCCCAATTTCACGGTGTTCTTGAGGTGCCACCGCCGCCTCAAATGGATTTCTTATCACCGGAGGCTCAACCGTTACCTGAACTGCCCCAAAGCGGAACTGCTACCTATCCCCTCGATGCTCACCACCGGGGGCTCCACTCCCTGTTGGGGGTGGTGCAAACCAACCACTTCGGTGCGGCGTTGATTAAAACCCAGGATAGTTCTTACTCAGTGCGGGTGGGGGAGCCAATTCGGCAGAGCAATTTAACGTTGGCCGAGTTAGATCGTGATCGGGTCATTTTGACAGATGGCCAGCGCCAGCTTGTCGTCAATGTGGGAGAAACCTTTTAGGGTGAGCTGCATCTCTGCATCTAGACCAAGTCCAGATCGAAATCTGTAGCTTTCCCTGGGCAAAACTCCACTGCTGGACTTGGTCAAGGGCTAAGTCACGGCCAGGACCATGCCCTATTCTGTCGTGACCTCTACCACGGGCAGGCTGTCCAGCGGCGGCAGGGTTGCATCAATGGGAAAGTCCTGTATCCACTCATGATAGAAGCTCTCCTGGCTGTCAAAGATTTCGAACAAACTCCCCGTTGAGGTCAGCAGCAGAAGTTGATTCATTTGCTCTGAAATCGAGCATAGGGCTAACCGCATACCCAGGCTCATGCTGAATTTACAGAGCTGAATCAACAGGGCCAAACCGGCACTATCTACAAAGCCAATATCCTTCATATCGAGCAGAATCGTTTGGGTTTTGGCCTTAACATGGCGCTTAATCATTTCCAGCGTGTCTTGGTCGCTGTTAAGGGTTAAGTCGCCGTTAAGGGCAAAAATCACTACAGTCATGGTCTCTAAGCTGCTGGCTTTTTGATGAAGGCTTGGGAGTAAAGTCATGGTCTTAAAGCTACTGGTTTGTGGGTAGAGGCTAGTTGTCAGGACCCAACCGATAGCTCCCATCCGCAGGGGTCGAGGCGTTCAGACTAAGGCAAGTCCGAACATGGGGCCGGCTGGAGAATCTTGGGGAGATACCAATCCTGTCATTACTAATTATTAGTTAGTATGCCTTGTTAGTTAATATGCCCAGCAAAAAGCGGATAGGGGCTATCGCTCCAGCATTAGGGTGCGGGTATCAGCATTCCAACTGACATCAATGCCGATGGCTTTAAGCCCATTCGACTTAATATAAAATGATTGCTCGACCCCGACAAAATATTCGTAGGGCACCTGTACCGGGGCAATGATTAACCTTTCCAGCGCTTCTACCGGAGCAAAAGCACTACCTTCAATAATCAACCCCGGTTCGGCTATATTTTGACCCGCTGCCGCAATATTAATGGGTTCAATTTCGGGGTTACTGCAGCAGTCTAAGGAAATCTGACGGGTCTCGGCGTCCCAGCTAACCTCCAGGCCTGCATCGCTGACGTAGGCGGCCTTTACGAACCGCTGCCCGTCCTCAGTTTTGATCACATCAGCTCCGTCTAGACCACTGATCACCCCTGCCGCTTGGAGATGCGCCACTGACAGGTAAGCACTTTCGGCGTAGATCACGCCCCCCATGGGATACAGTAAAGGCCCCAGCTGAAGACTCACACGGTTTTCTGGATCCACTAGACCTACGGGTATGACCGGGTCATCGTCCTGGTTCATCTGATCTGGGTTGGCAGAGTCAGCGGTGGGTCGATCAGCGATAGATGGCGACGGCATTTGGGTCCACAGGAGGCTGGTCAGCAAACTACCCACCACCAGCCCTCCTACCGCCAGGGCAAGTTTGCTGATCAAGCTTCCGTTATGGTCAGGTTCGGCCTCGGCAAATCCGGCAGCCCCGGCTAACGCGTCTACATCAGTGGCTACATCAGCTCCATAGTCGAGCCATTTGCACTGGTCCAGGTGAGCCTGCAAAAACTGACGGTTGGGATGATAAATGGCCTGCTTCGGCAGGTTAATTTTTCGTCCTTCCAGGTATCCATAGCTGCTGCGACGCAGACTGGGAGCCAGCATGACGGTGTAGTCGCTGGGGTTAATTGCAATTAAGTAGAGGTTGTATAAGATTTTGACGTCTTTCCTTAATACCAGACCATTGGCAGGATGATCGGCTACATCACTATTGCTGCCGTCGATCAGCACCGTTTCGAGCAGAGGCAGAATATTGCTGTCGGTAATAACACACCGCTTGCCGTAGATTTCTAGCAGTTTTCGCCGCAGAGAATAATGGGTTCTGCGGTTCAGGGCTGACTGAATCGTCTTGATCACCTCTTCCTGGTGATGGGTTTGGCGCAGCGCCTGTCGTTCGGTGGACAACATCTGGCCTTCAGCGGTGCCCCTGGGGCCGGCTTTCCCCCTGAAGCCATCATCCTTGTTCGGGAGTACGGTTTCTGCGGGGGAGGCTTTATGCTTGTCAGCGAGGGAAGACGGGGGGGCGCTGGGGCTGGCATCGGCTGATGACTCGGGGGCTGGGTTGAGATCTTGCCCCTGCTGCCCCTGGCTGGCTGCTGCCCCTGGTTTTGCCTCTAGACCCTGGGAGGCTTGCTCAGCATCAGAACGAGGGTACCCCGGTTCAGCAGCATCTCTGACCATGGGCTCTGGAGAACCTACCGGAGCACCCAGGATAATGGGGCTTTCTGCCTGGTCTGATGGCTGGCTGGACGGGGATAAGTCTGACGTTAAGTCTGACGTATTGAAACCGGTAAGCGGCCCTTCAAGGACGGTGGCTTCGGCATCATCGAGGGGAATCAGCGATAAGGCATCTGAGAGAGGGTCGGAGTCTTCGGTCCCACTGGTTTGATCGGTCTCGACAAAGGGGTTGAGCCCGTCTTCTCCATCGGGTTCATCTCCAGCCGCAGCGGCACTGGTAACCGTCGAGCCAAAGGGAGACCCGCTGGCAAAGGTAGGTTCATCCGCTGAGCCAGTGGGAGAGAAACCATTGGGGGCTTGCAGCCCGGCAGCGTTTGCATAAATCCCTTCGCCCCAGTCAGCGGCTTCGGCTAAGTCTTGAATCAACTCTTCGTAGCTACCGTCAAAGGCATCGAGGGGGCGAGACTCTTCGGTCAGATCCTGGCTGAGGTCTGGCGCAGTGGTTGTGTCGTGGCCCTGGGAAACCTCCCCCGGACGCAGAGCCGTCCAAGAAGCTCCGGTGTGGTCGGCGGGCAAAATACACCCTTCCAGGTTTAACTCAGACAGATCGAAATCGTTGAGATCTACGGCGCTGAGGTTAGCACCCCTGAGGGACGCCCCGGCCATGTTGGCGTTTTTGAGGATAGCACCAGAAAAATCGACCCCGCTCAGGTTGGCCCCGGCCAGGGTACAGTCGGTCAGGTTTGTCTTGCGCAGGTTGGCCCCACTCAGGTTGGCCCCGCTCAAGAAGGCACCGGTCAGGTTGGCCCCGGCTAATTTTGCCCGAATCAAATCTGCCGCAATGAGATTGGTGCGGGTCAAATTGGCCAGAGATAAATCGATGTGATTCAAACAGGCCCCGGCCAGAATGGCGTTTCTTAAATCAACCTTCTGCAGCAGCGACTCTTCAAGCTGGATGTAGGGCAGGTGGGCATCGGAGAGGTTAACGTTCTTTAAATCGATTTGGTTAAATTTACGTCGTCCGTCGGCATATTCCTGCAGAAGACTGGCGACATCAAAAGGAGTTAGCTCCTGGGAACCGGGGCCAAAATTAAATTCCGAAAGGGGAGATTTTTCGGTCATTGTGGGCAGAAACGCTAGTCTGGCATATTTCTGGACTGATCTGGCGCAACCTGGAAAGCCCCCAAAGGCTGGGATATTTCCTTGAAACCGAGATGGAGAAGGATCTTGTCTAAGCTAACTAAAAATTATGGAGATGCACCAAAAGCTGTTTTTTTGTTACCTGAATAGGCCAGATCACGAACCTTTGCCCACCCCTGCAGCAGGTTAGGGCATCTAGCTTAGGGCCATTATACGATCATCACCGGTGGGGAATCTTGCTCGAAGGAAGCAGGCTTTTCGGCGATGGTCACTTCCTCTGGGTTAGCCCATAGAATCAGCTTTGGATCGTAGGGGCTATTGAGGTAGCGGTGACTGGGCAAAATTCGCAAAGACAACCCCTGGAGACCGCTAGCCCCGTAACAGACCTCAACCCGGTAGATCGTTCTACCCTGGTCGTCTTTGCCGTGATATTGCATGGGGGTAGCAATGCCAGTGTGAATTTCTCCGTCAACCCCGACGGTACCCTGATACAATTCAACCTGGATATCATCGGGGGTAAGAGCCCCAAGCTGCACCTGGGCGGTCACCTGAATCACCTGATTCACCCGCAGATCCTGGGTCTCAGAGAGGGTGATTTCTTCAAACCGCATGCCATACCAGTGATCCAGCAGGCGAGATTCCCACTCGGCCAGTTCTTTGCCCGGCCCGAACTGATTAGAAGCCAGCACCTGAGCCCGATCGCTGGCGGCAAAATAACCTCGCTGGGCATAGTCTTTGACCATGCGGGCGGTATTGAACATGGGGGTGTTGAGGTAGATGGCGTCTTTCATTTTGGCCACCCATCCCCGGGGGATGCCGTCTTTATCCCGCTCATAGAAAAGCGGAACGACTTCTTTTTCCAAAATGTCGTAGAGGGTATTGGCCTCTACATCGTCCTGATAGTCAGGATCGTCGTAGTTTTCGCCGTGACCGATGGGCCAGCCGGTGCGGATGTAGTCGGCTTCATCCCACCAGCCGTCTAGCACGCTCAGGTTAGGCAATCCATTCATGGCCGCTTTCATGCCGCTGGTGCCAGAAGCTTCCCTGGGGCGACGGGGGTTGTTCAGCCAGATATCGCAGCCCGCCACCATGTCCCGTGAGACATGGATGTCGTAGTTGGGCACAAACACAATGGAGCGACTGAGCCCTTGATCCCGGGTGAAGTGGATGATTTTACGGATCAGTTCTTTACCGGGGATATCTTTGGGGTGAGCCTTTCCGGCTATGACAAACTGGATCCGGCGACCGTCGCCGTTACCCTGAATGAGGTTACGAATGCGTTCTACATCGTGCAAAAACAGGGTAGCCCGTTTGTAGGTCGCAAACCGGCGGGCAAAGCCAATGGTCAATACAAAGGGGTCCAGCACCTCCCGAGCTTCCATTAGTTCATGGGCCGAGGCTCCCCGCTCCATCAGGCTGTGGGTCAGGCGCTCTCGCACCGCCATCACCAGCTGAGACCGGCACAGTTCATGGTTGCGCCAGAGTTCTTCGTCAGGAATGGCATATACCCGCTCCCACAGGGAAGCTTCTGGACGGGCCTGGGACCACTTTGGCCCCAGATAGCGGTCATACAGTTCCTGGGTAGATTTTGCTACGCAACTGCGGCCATGCACCCCGTTGGTAATGGCGTGGATGGGCACTTCGCTGAGGGGCAGTTCCCGCCACAGGTTGCCAAACATTTCCCGAGATACCTGGGCATGGAGTTTGCTCACCCCGTTGACAAAGGTGGCGGTTTTGATGGCCAGCACCGCCATGCTGAAGGGGGCCGATAAATCGCCGGTATCGGTGCGGCCCAGGGCCAGAAATTCATCATCACTGAGGGCAAAGCGGTCTCGATATTGGCCCAGGTAATGCAACACCTTATCGGCGGGGAATAGGTCAATGCCCGCGGGCACTGGCGTGTGGGTGGTGAACATCTGGCTGGCCTGGGCGACCTGAAACGCCACCTCAAAGCTCAGGTCGTGCTCATCCATCAACATCCGCATGCGTTCCAGGGCCATAAAGGCTGAGTGGCCTTCATTCATGTGGTAGGCCGAGGGGGCCAACCCCAATGCCTGCAGCATCTTTACCCCGCCGATGCCCAGCATGATTTCCTGGTGGATACGCACATCGATATCGCCGCCGTAGAGGCGATCACAAATATCCTGGTCGTACTGGTTGTTAGGCTCGATGTTGGTATCCAGCAGATACAGGGGCACCGTTCCCACCTGTACTCGCCACACCCTGGCGTAAACCGTGCGCCCGGGATAATCAATCCCAATGCGCAACTCCGACCCGTCAGGCTGACGCTCTAACTGCAGGGGCATGTTGTAAAAGTCGTTGATGGGGTAGCGCTCTTGCTGCCAGCCATCGGCATTGAGGTACTGGGCAAAATAACCCTCCTGGTACAGCAGCCCCACCCCCACCAGGGGCAGCCCCAGGTCGCTGGCCGATTTCAGATGGTCTCCGGCCAGCACCCCTAGCCCCCCTGAGTAAACCGGCATACAGGAGGTCAGGCCAAACTCCATAGAAAAGTAGGCATAGCATTCCTTCGGCACCGGGTCATTGCGGTATTTCTTATACCAGGTGCGGTCGTGGAGATAGTCTTCGAGACGCTGGGCGGCGCGATCCATCTGGGCCAAAAAGCCCTCATCTTCTACCACCTCCTGCAGCCGGTCCTGGCTGATGGTACCTAGCATGAGCACCGGGTTAAAGCGACTTGACTCCCAGAGGTCGGCGTCAAGGCGGCGGAACAGATCTGCCGTTTCAAAGTCCCAGTCCCAATGGAGATTGTAGGCCAACGCTCTAAGGGCTTCCAGACGTTGGGGCAGGGCCGGGGTGACGTTAAACGTGCGAATCGGTCGCATAGGATATCTAATATTGAATGAGCGTTGGCTTCATTTTGCCGTCGATTGACCCGTTAACTGAAACATTTAACACTCTTTTCCCAGAATTTGTGGGGTGCAGACGCTCCAGGCTGAAGCCCCCAACGTCATCCATAAAGCTGAGTCAGTTCCCTGGGTACACCGAGGGCAATGGGTAGGCTAACAGATCGACCAGGTAAAGAAATCCCTACCTGGATATATTGGCCTAAGGTACCCCTGACCCTGGATAATTAGGGAACAATGAAAATTCTGTTTGTTTAAATACTGTTTTGAGGAAAAAGGTATGAATCAGGAGATGAAGCAGCAAAGTCGAGCCTCGTCCCAGAAGTTGAACCGGGCTGAGGTAGAGTTTGACCAGTGGGCCAAAGCCGTTCGCCAGCAAATGGTCGCGGCTCTGAAGCGCCGTGGCAATGCTTAGCCTTACAGGTTAGGCCAGGGTAAGCGTTCACTCAGCTACGCAGGTCGTCCTGGTCATGGGTCCCTTCCCACCATGGGCTAATCGTTGACCGGGCGATACCGAGAAAACAAGATTTTGCAGAACGGGGTAGGGTGCAGACCTTACCCCGTTTTTGGTTTACTGCGGCTCCGTCACCTGAGCAACTCGACAAGCTTCCATTAAATCCTGGTGGATTTCCGCAGAGGCTGCCACCAGCATGCCCGGTCGCTGGTAATTACTACAGGCATGGAGGGGCGGCGGCGGATTGCCATCCAGGGTGGTGACAAGGTATCCCATTTCCTGGGCCATAAAGGCCAGGGCCGCGCCATCAATAAACTGACCTCTGGCCAGTACTGCCCCCGCCAGGTCACCGCTGAGTAAACCGTTGAAGTTGGGAATTGGCTTATCTTTGGCGTAGTCGGCCTTGGTGTGGAAAACGGTGTAGCGATTCCGCAGCAGGGGAGCCACTTCACCCATGTGCCATCCCAGACAAATGGCTTTCTGGGGGGATTCAATGGCGATGGGTTGGCACTGATCCAAGTCCTGGTGGAGTTCTCCTTTAAAGGTTCCTTCCCCCCGCAGGGTGTAGTAATAGCGATCCTGCCCCGGTGTAATGGCAATTACGGCCTCAAATTCATCCGCATTCAGCACGCTGAGGATAATTTGGTAGTTGTTGTGGCCATCCAGATAAAACTGGGTGCCATCGATCGGGTCCAGGGCAATTAAGTAATCGCCCTGCTCCCCCAGGTCAATGGCCCGAAAATACCTGGTGTTGTAGGTCTGTTCATACTCTTCCCCATAAAACCGCACCTGGGGGAACAGCCCCAGCAGCACCACCTCCATCATGGTCTGAATGGATAGATCCGCATCGCTCAGGGCCGAAGCAAAGAAGTTGTCCCCCTTGCCGTCCTTATCCGGTTGGGCCTGAATCTGCCGCTGAATTTGTCTGGCATAGGCTCCGGCGGTACGCAGGTAGGGCAGCAAAGTCTCCAGAATATGTCGGGGCGTAGAATTTTGCAAAGTCTGCGTCATAACAGCAATAAGAATAGACAGCAGCAGAGGATAATAAACCTCGTCTAAGTCCAAAAGTAGAACTTTGGGTCAGAGAAACCACGCAATGGGGCTGAACCCAGTCAAGGTCACCCCTATTTATGCACAAATTTCCCTCCCCCAACCACCGCCTGGACCCCAAACCCAGACCCACAAGGCTCAGACCCCAACCCCATCCCCCAGACTGTCCTCTTTTCCTAGACCTCTAACCCCTTAAAAAAGCCATGATTATAGTGGTCTCCAACCGAAGCATCAAACCTAACGCTACAGACGAAACCCTCTTTGAAGAAACCCCCAACAAAGCAGGAATTGATGAAATTCGTTTGGCCACTGCCGACTATAATCCATCCACAAACCGGTGGGCAGTGGACCTCAGGCCAGAACCCAATGATTTAACCGACACAGTTCCTCCCAGTAAACAGCTGTTTAACGAAGTCTTGGCGGGAATTCAGGCAGGCACTTATCGAAAAACCTGGGTCTTCTTCATCCACGGATTTAACCAGACCTTTGCGTCAGGGCTGCAGACCAGTTGGCAACTGAGTCAACTCTACGATGTGGATGTGATTTTGTTCTCCTGGCCCTCAAACCCTGGCGGATTTGTGACGGATGAGTACCGCCGTGCCCGTCAGGCGGCTAAAGCATCGGCCAATGCCCTGGATAGGACTCTGGATAAGCTCGGCAGCTACCTGCTGAATCGCCCCTATGAAGAAATGTGGCGATGTCCGGCAAGCCTAAACCTGCTGGCCCATAGCCTGGGCAACTTTATGCTCGAAAGCGTGGCCAGGGAGCCTATTTTCATTCCCAACGTTAGCCTGTTCAAAAATCTCATTTTTCACCAGGCAGATGTAAACAATCGACTGCATAAATACTGGATAGACCAGGTGGAATACGGTACCCGTTTATACGTCACTATTAACGAAGAAGATCTGGTCCTGAAGGCCTCAGATTTGATTAATCCCAATCGTCTGGTCTGGGAAACACGGTAAAAAGCTTAAATGGTAATCGCCCTATTTATGTAGACTTTACCGACGGGGTTGGGGTGGGTGGGGCTCACAACCTGTTCACAGAAGTGCAAGACAACCCGACTGTGGTGGATTTTTGCCGTCGGGTGCTGCACGGGCAGCGGGGCGAAATCGTACCTGGCTTCAGGTTTGATGACCGGGTCAATGCCTTTCGGCTCCGGATTTAGTTTCACAGGTCACGGCAATTTCCTGCGACCAAATGTCGTAAATGGCCAGAAGTCTTGAGTTGCCCCAGGACAAAACATCATTGATTCTGCCGCATTCCAGAGCCGGAATCATGGCACCTGAACGGCCAGAAACGATGGGAATCGATTTCAATTCGGTTTCTCAATTCAGATTCGCGAAAAGAACCCCTATAGAAACAGCTGAATCTTTAGCGAGGATACAACCATGGCGGCTCTGCCCTTTAAACAAAACTCTATTTAAATCTAGCTTTTAGGTGACTACAATTTAGTCCCTCCTTAACCCATTCAGTCCTTTTAGAAAAAGGCGACGGAATGCAACTACTCCCATGTCGTTGAGTGAGCTGTCGCTTGCACCACGGCAGCCCTCAGGACAAATAACCTTGCAGAGGCCATCGTTATCTAAGACTGATTTGCTCGGGTAAATTTCAGACGGTACGTGCCCCTGGCTTCTGCTGGGGGTTTCCTCTTGGCCAGCCGATTAAAATAGAATTAGGGCATGGGTGTTGTCAGCACCAGCGCGTTGACTTTGATGAGGTGAATCTATGGCAAAAGTCTCTAAAGACTCCGCTTTGAGCGAACTGGCGCAGGTTGCCATCGCAAAGTACCTCCAGCAAAGTATCTCCTACGAAGAGAAAGTGCTGGCAGATACCGACCCGGAAAACCTACACCAGATGCGCGTGGGCCTACGGCGGCTGCGTACAGCGCTACAGGTATTCGACAAAGCCGTCAAACTGCCAAAAGCAGGTCGGGAACCTAAAGTGGCCGGGGTGGCCCGTCAACTTGGTAACCTTCGGGATCTTGACGTCATCTCCGAAACCCTGCGTGAACGCTATGGCCCTGACCTGCCCGATACCGAACAGCAATTGCTCGTCAAAGTATTAAGTCATCTGCACCAGCAGCGGCAGAAAACGTACAAAGGGGTGAAAAAACTTCTTAAAGGCAAGCAGTACCAAGCCATGAAGCAGGGTCTAAAAGCCTGGACTGAGGACCCAAACTATGGAGAGTTAGGGCAGCTCCCTGCCACCATGGCAGTTCCAGACCTCATTGGCCCACTGGTCAGCCAGCTGTGGTTACATCCCGGTTTTTTAGTAGGCACCAAAATGAGTCGCGGTGCCATCAAAGTCAATACTCGTCTCGATGTGACCGCAACGGATCAGCTCATTTCTGAGCGGGGTCCTGACTTACACAGTTTGCGCAAACAGGTTAAACGAGTGCGCTACCAGCTGAAGCTGGTGTCGAATCTCTATAGCAATGTTCTCGATGCAGATATTGAACGACTGAGCGATATGCAAGAGACTCTGGGCAACCTGCAAGACAGCACCGTGCTGGAGGAGTTCATTTCTGGGATAATTGCTGATGCTAAGGGGCAAATGCCCACCCTATTTGCCCTACTGGCCGATAGCCGTCACCATGCCTGGAAACAGTGGCAAACCCACCAGTCTTACTATTTAGACCTGGCCCATCGTCAGCACTTGCGGATGGCGGTGCTACAACCCGTCGGGCCAGCAGAGGAATCACATTTATCCCCATCAAAAACTACCAAAACCTTTACGAAAGCCCAGTCAAAAGCAGGGAAATGAGTCAGCCACAGGATGGCCAGTTCATTAAAAAACACCCCAGTGAGTTAGCAAGAGGATGACCAGAGCGTCGGAAAACACAGATTACTACGCCATCTTAGGGGTCGCTAAAAATGCCAGTTTGCCAGTGATTAAACAGGCTTACCGGCGGCTGGCACGTCGTCATCATCCGGACTTAAACCCCGATGATGCGGCTGCTGAAAACTTTAAGCGGCTCAATGAAGCCTACGAAGTCTTGTCAAATCCGGCCCTACGTCGCCAGTATGACCGCTATGGTCCCCATTGGCAGAATCCTGATCCGAGCCGCAGACCCGTTCAGTCACCTTCCCAGGATGATTTCGAGGAGCTAGAGTTCGGTCGATTCGGCAGCTTTGAGGATTTATTGGGAGATCTTATGAACCGTTACGGGTCATAGCCGGTAAAGCCCCAGCCCTACCGCCAATCATAGGGCCGATCATGCCCCTACGCAGGCTGTTCACTCCATGAGTTTTCGCAGTTTCTCTCGGTCAAGGAGCGTGACTTTAGAGCCTTCTACCTCTACAATACCCTGCTGGCTGAGGCGGTAGAGCACCCGCGAGAGGGTTTCGGGAACGGTGCCCAACCGGGCCGCCAGCTGTCCTTTGTTGAGGTCCAGTTCTACCTGATCGGCCTGATCGGCCTGCTCACTCAGCCTCAGCACATAGGCCGCCAGTCGCCCTGGCACTTCCTTCAAAGAAAGATTATCCACCAGCTGCGAAAATCGCCGGAGATGGCGGGCAAACCCCTTCAACATGTTGATGGTCAGGGAAGGGTGCTGCTCCAGCAAAGCCAAAAACAACTCCCGTGGAAAAAACAGGGTTTCGGTCGGTTCCAGAGCAGCAGCGGAAGCGGGAAAGGGTTTGCCATCGAAAACGGGGACTTCGGCAAAGTGGTCCCCGGCCCCAAACACATGGAGAATTTGCTCTCTCCCACTGGCGGAAAGCTGGAAGACTTTGACGCGCCCGGCCTGCACCAGAAAAAAGCCGTTGCCCTCATCCCCCTGATGAAAAATGATTTCCCCTTTGTCGTAAGTGCGGGTGCGGGCAAGTTGGGCAATGGCCGCCAACTGCTCGGAGGGCAACCCTTCAAAGAGTGGGGTATCTGCCAAAAAGTTCAACAGGTCGGAAAAGGGAGTTCGAGATTGAGGCATAGGCTTGACTGGGTGGCACAGTGGCACCATACAGGAGCTTAAGCCATATCGGCAATTTCGTGTCGTGGATTAAGCTAGAGGTAATTCATTTCCCTGCGGCTATGACCGACGCAGACTTCAAACGTCGCCTTAAGGAAGAACTGCCTACCCTGGTTCAACAAGATCCAGAAGTTCGGCAGCTGCTTCAAAATGCTTTATCCAGCTACTTTGCTGATCGGGCTGAAACCGAAAGCCGGTTCGACCGGGTGCTGGCCGAGCTGAGATATGACCGGGAGCAGCAAGCCATCAAATGGGCAGCCAATGAACGTCGGTGGGACGAGCAAGACCGCAAGTGGGCTGAAAATCAGCGCCATCTGGACCAGGTCTATCAAGAAATTAAGGGTCTGCATCAAAAGCACGAAAGTACTGTAGGGGCTTTGGGGGCTCGCTGGGGCATTGCCTCAGAGCAGTCTTTTCGTGATGCGCTGAAAGGAATTTTGGAACAGTCGTTTGGGGTAGAAGTCCTTAACGTTACTGAGTATGACGACGCTGGCGAGGTGTTTGGTCGGCCTGACCAGGTGGAGCTGGATCTGATCATCAAAAACGGGGATTTAATCATTTGCGAACTTAAGTCCTCCATGAGTAAAGCCGATGTTTACACCTTTGCTAAAAAGGTGGCGTTTTACGAAAAGCGGCACCAGCGCCAGGCGACCCGCAAAATTATGGTGACTCCGATGCTGCATCCAGTGGCCCAGGGGTTGCCTGAGAAATTAGGCCTTGAAGCCTACAGCTACTCCGATAAGGTCAGGCCCTAGAGACTGGGTCTGTCGAGTTCTCGGGAGGTCAACATCTTGGGGGATAGGCATTCTACCTGTCCCAGCTCAGCAGGCGAAACGCCTGCCCTACAGGGCTTGCAGAAAACTTGGTTGATCGGCTGATTGGCCCTTACACAAAAAACTGATCACTCTCAGTTGAGTTTCTTGACTTAGGTCAAGGAAGCGACCCCCTGCCCCTGGATAGAGTAGCTCCAGAACAGCAAAAGACCGGAGTGATAACTATGTTTTGCGAACAATGCGAACAAACCGCCAGCGGTAATGGATGCCATCAATTTGGAGCCTGTGGCAAGAGCCCTGAAGTCAATGCCGTGCAGGATTTACTGGTTTACTGCCTGCGGGGGTTAGCCCCGGTGGTACTGCAGGCCAAGGCGGCTGGCATCAATACTCACCAGGCCGATGTCTTTACCGGTGAGGCTCTGTTTACCACCTTGACCAACGTCAACTTCGACCCGGCACGATTGACGAAGTATGTGAAGGCCGCCATTGCCCATCGTGACCTGCTTAAAGCCGAGGTGCGCAAGCTCCTGCCTGACGTAACCTGGCCGGAGATCGCAGACTACACCCCCAACTTTGCCGACAGCCTGGCCGACCAGGGGGAAGCGGTGGCCCTGACGTTTCTCAACCAAATTGGGATTGATGCCGTTGATGTCTTTTCCCTCAAACTGACCGTCCTTTACGGCTTGAAGGGCGTTGCCTCCTACGCCTTCCATGCTTACGAACTGGGCCAGGAAGACGAAGCCGTTTACCGCTTCACCTACCGGGCTTTAGAGGCTCTGAATCGCCACGACCTGACGCTGGATGCCTGGGTCAAGCTGGCCCTTGAGGTGGGCGAGGTCAACCTGCGGGTGATGGAACTGGTGGACATCGGCCACACCCACACCTACGGCCATCCCACCCCCTCTGCCGTGCCCATTACCCCCAGGGTTGGAAAAGCGTTGTTGGTGTCTGGCCACGACATTCGCCAACTGGAAGCAATTCTGAAGCAGACCGAGGGTAAAGGAATTTCCGTTTACACCCACGGGGAACTGCTGCCTGCCCACGGCTACCCTAAACTAAAGCAGCGCTACCCCCACCTCTACGGCCACTACGGCACCGCCTGGCAGAACCAGACGAAGGAATTCGCCCGGTTCCCCGGTGCCATCGTGCTCACCACCAACTGTCTGATGCCCCCCCACGACACCTACAGCGACAAGCTGTTCGTGCTGGGTCCGGTCGGGTTCCCCCATTTGAACTATCTACCAGGGCAGGAAGACGGCATTCCTGACTTCGAGGACGTGATTCAGAAAACCCTGGACCTGCCCGGATTTGAGACGGAAGAACCGCTCCACACGGTCAACGTCGGCTTTGCCCACAATGCGGTGCTGAGCGTAGCCGATACCGTTGTGGATGCCGTGAAGCAGGGCAAAATTCGCCACTTCTTCCTGGTGGGCGGCTGCGACGGAGCTAAGCCCGGACGGTCTTACTACACCGAATTTGTGGAGCAGGTGCCCGACGACTGCATCGTGCTGACCCTGGCCTGCGGTAAGTTCCGCTTCTTCGACAAAAACCTGGGAGAAATCGCCGGTTTGCCCCGCCTGATGGATGTAGGCCAGTGCAACGATGCCTACTCGGCGATTCAAATTGCGATCGCCCTGGCCAATGCCTTCGACCTGGATGTCAACGACCTGCCCCTGTCGATGGTCCTTTCCTGGTACGAGCAAAAAGCCGTCGCCATTCTGCTCACCCTGCTGCACCTGGGTATTAAGGATATCCGCCTGGGGCCGACCCTGCCCGCGTTCCTGTCGCCCAATGTGGTGAAACTGCTGTCCGAGACCTACCAACTGAAGCCGATTACTACTCCAGAGCAGGACCTGGCCGCCTGTTTAAGTTAATCTCGGTGAAATCAGTCAGGGGGCGGGCAAATGTCCGGCCCCTGTTGCCGTTGAACGGATCGTTTTCCGATGCCTTCGATAAAATGCAAACGAACGGAGGCACCTATGTTCGAGTCAGCAGAAATCGGCCACAAAATTGATAAGAAGATCTACAAAGAAGAGGTTCCGGAACTTAGAGCCAGCTTAATTGAAGCCCAGTTCAACCTGGTTCAGGCGGCAAAATTTCCCGTCATTATTCTGGTGGGCGGAGTCGATGGGGCCGGTCGCAGCGAAACCGTCAACCTCCTGAGCGAGTGGATGGACCCCCGCCACATTCAGGTCCACGGCTTTGGTCCCCCCACCGACGAAGAACGGCAGCGTCCTTACATGTGGCGGTTCTGGCGGGTACTGCCCCCCAAGGGCAAAATCGGAGTCTTTTTCGGCTCATGGTACACCGACATGGTGGAAGACTCCGTGGCAGACAAAGTCATTCCTGCCCAGCTCGACCAGCACATCCACCAGATTGTGCAGTTTGAGCACATGCTGACCGCAGAAAAAGCTCTGGTCATCAAGTTCTGGTTCCACGTCACCCAAAAAACCCAGCGCAAGCGGCTGAAAGCCTTTGAGAAAGATCCTAAACTCCGCTGGCGAGTCACCAAACAGGACTGGGAACGGGTCAAGCAGTATGACAAATACTGCCAGGTGTCAGAGCATATCCTGCGGGAGACCAGCACCGCCGAGGCCCCCTGGATTGTGGTAGAAGGTACAGATCATAAGTACCGCAACCTGACTGTCGGTAAGGTGCTGCTGGAGGCCATCACCTCTCGGTTATCCCATCCCTTCAAAGAACGGCGTTCCACCGCGCCGCCGCTGCTGCCTCCCATTGATAACCAGCACATTCTCTCGACCCTGGACATGACCCAGACCCTGCCCAAACCCGAGTATAAGGAAGCGCTGGAGCACTACCAGGGCAAACTGAATTTGCTGGTGAGGCAACCCCAGTTTGCCCAGCGAGCCTTAGTCGCCGTGTTTGAAGGCTGGGACTCTGCCGGTAAAGGGGGCAGCATTCGCCGGGTCGCCGCCGCCATGGATGCCCGCTGGTATACGGTGATTCCCATCGGTGCACCGACCGAAGAAGAACTGGCCCAGCCCTACCTGTGGCGGTTCTGGCGACATATTCCCCAACGGGGGCGGGTCACCATTTTTGACCGCTCCTGGTACGGACGGGTGCTGGTAGAGCGGGTGGAAAACCTCTGCTCAGAATCCGCCTGGATGCGGGCGTATAACGAAATTAACGATTTTGAAAAGCAGCTCGTCAACCACAACATCATTGTGGCCAAGTTCTGGCTGAACATTTCCAAGGAAGAACAACTGCGCCGCTTCAAAGAGCGAGAACAGGTGCGGTTCAAACAGTTCAAAATTACCGACGAAGACTGGCGCAACCGCGAAAAGTGGGATGCCTACGAAACCGCCATCTGCGACATGGTCGAACGCACCAGTACCCTGGAAGCCCCCTGGACTTTAGTAGAAGCCAACGACAAACGCTTTGCCCGGATTAAGGTGCTGAAGACACTATGCGAGCAGTTAGAAGCCACCATGAAACAATAGACAACAACCCAGGCTTGCCTTTGATCCCAAGGCTGAAGAGTGGTCAGTTTTTTGTGTCAGGACTAATGCCGTTTCTATAGGTCAGGGCTACTGATTGGAGCCGGGGAGCCTGCCCCAGCTAAGCAGGCGAGACGCCTGCCCTACAAGACTTGCGGAAAACTTGATGGATCGGCTTGTTGGCCCTTACACAAAAATCAGATCACTCTCAAGCAGGCGAGACGCCTGCCCTACAAGACTTGCAGAAAACTTGATTAATCGGCTGATTGGCCCTTACACAAAAATCAGATCACTCTCTTTCTTCCCTGTTCCCTCTTCCCTGTTCCCTCTCCCCTCCTCCCTCTTCCCTCAAATCCCCGTATCCAACGCTTCAATCAACTTATCCAGATACATCACCACCAGATTGGCCTGGTCACCCGCCATAGTGTTACGGATTTCTTCTTTCAGCAGCTTGTAAGACACCACGCAGGCATCCTGGCGATGGAAGGCGCGCATAATGTTCTGCATCCAGACCAGATACTCTTCCATAAAGCCGTCTTCGTCGTGCAGGAGCACCCCTTTGGCAATGTACTCCAGGGTGTACAGCATATCCCGCTGGCACCGTGCCCCGTGCTCCTGGATAACGGCTCGATGGGGAGTTTGCATCATCCGCTTAAGAGAATTGAGCACCAGTTCTTTACCATGGTCTCGAATGGTGTTGTAGGCATTGATGCGAGTCTGAAAGGCATCAATAACATCGTCAAAGGGGCGCAGTTCAATATCGTTTAAGTACCGACCATCGGCTTCTTGAATTACATCCAGCAACGCATTGTTCATAGGACATCCTGGGGCTGATTCCGCCCTCACCTCTGCCCTCTCAACTTGCCCAGTTTCAATGGTTTACTTCGGGATCGCTCAATAATTCTTCGCAATGCTCGAATCTCGCGCTTGCGGCCATTACCATCCCACCTCGGCCTGCTCCAGCACATAAGCCGCCAAAGCCTGGATTGCTTCGCTGGTTAAGCGGTCTTCGTAGGCCGACATCACCCCTTTGCCATGGGTGATGATATCGGCAATAGAGGCCACATCATCGTAGCCGTAACGCTTCAGAGCTCTGGCTTTGAGATTTTTGCCCCGACGAATGATGTTGCCCCCGTTCAGATGACAACCGGCACAGTGGATCTCGAATAACTGGGCAGGAGTTCTGGAGGTCGCGTCTACCCCATCGGCTGAGGATGGAGCCGCCCAGCCGGGAGATGCCCAACCTACCAGGATCACGATTGCGATCGCAATCCCCAGTCTGCGCCATAGCCACCGCAAAGTTTGTCGTACCATCAGTTCTTGTTTTTAACGCGCCACTCATTACCTTAGCGGGGAGCGGGAAGCAAACCATAATCAGCAACTCGCTGCAGGTAACCCTGGGCCTCATCGGCGGGCATGGGACGGCTGAAAAAGTACCCCTGCATGTGATGGCAGCCCATGGCGTTGAGCACGTCAACCTGCCCCTGGGTTTCGACGCCTTCAGCAATCAGGGTGAGGTGAAGTCCTCCGGCCATGGCAACGATGGCCTGTACCATAGCCTGATCGACAACGCTGGTAGCCAGGTCCTGAATGAAGGCCCGGTCAATCTTGAGCCCGTCTAAGGGAAACTGCTTCAGATAGCTCAGGCAGGAATAGCCCGTTCCAAAGTCATCCATAGAGACTTTAACCCCCAGTTGCCGCAACTCCTGCAGCCGCGTTACAGACGACTCTACATCAGCCATGGCGGCAGTTTCGGTAATTTCCAGCTCCAGCCGCTGGGGCGGCAACCGGGTTTCGCTCAGCACCTGGGCAACATGCTTGACCAGCTGGGGGTGCTGCAGCTGACGGGCCGACAGATTAACGGCTACCCGAGCGGCAGAAAACCCCGCTTCAAGCCACTGCATCGCCTGCCTGCAGGCCTCACGAATCACCCATTCCCCCAGGGGAATAATCAACCCGTTTTCTTCAGCCAGAGGAATAAACTGGGCTGGAGAAATGGTGCCAAAATGGGGATGTTGCCAGCGAATCAGGGCTTCCATTTGGTTCACCTGACCGGTCTGGGTATCGACCTGGGGCTGATAAAACAGCCGAAATTCCTGCCGCTGTAAGGCATAGTGCAGAATATTTTCTAGCTTGAGCCGCTGGGCGGCATTGTGCCCGAGCTGTTGGGTGTAAAACTGATGGTTGTTGCGCCCCTGGGCTTTGGCCTGATACATAGCAGCATCGGCATTTTGCAGCAGGGTGGTCATGTCTAGCCCATCCCGGGGATATAGGGCAATCCCCAGGCTGACCGTAACGTGCAGCTCATGGCCATGGAGCAGGAAGGACGGCTTGAGGCTATCGGCAATGCGCTGGGCAGCCAGGGCAGCCTCTTCTGGATCGGTAATATCAGGCAAAATCAGGGTAAATTCGTCCCCGCCCCAGCGGGCCAAAATGTCATCTTTCCCCAAAATTTTGGCGATGCGTCGCGTCACCTGCCGCAGCAGTTCATCACCGACGGCATGGCTGAGGGTATCGTTGATGGTTTTGAAATGGTCCAGGTCTAAAAACAGGACGGCCAGACAACCCTGCCGCTCTCGGGCCTGCTCAATAGCCAGGGGCAAATGCTGATTGAAAAAACTGCGGTTGGGCAACCCTGTGAGGCTGTCATGGTAAGCCTGGTAAGACATTTTATCCTCGGTTTGCTGGCGCTTCATTGCCGCTCCCAGGGTGGCGGCAATAACTACCAGAATCGATTCGTCATTAATCGTCCAGTCGCGGTCGGTCTGGCAGGCATCAAAGCCGATATACCCCCACACATGCTGCTCGATAAAAATGGGCACCATCAAAATCGACAAAATATTGTCTCGGCCCAGGAGCTGCTGCTCTACGGTGGGAAAGGTACGCACCGAACCACGAATAGATTGGCCATTGGCAAAGCTCTCGTACCATCGCTCGACCCCCAGCTCACCATAGGTTTTGTTTTGCCAGTGAGGTTGATCAATGCTGGGAAGAACCCCCTCACGGGTCCACTCAAAGCGCATGCTCATGGCCAGGGGGCCATGGCCTGACTGAAGATGGTGATGATAAATGTAAACCCGGTCGGCGGTGGCGGCCTCCCCCAGGATAGCCAGGACTTCGGGAATGGCCTGCTCCACATTGGGAATGCTCAACAGCTGATGGCTGGCCTCGGCCACCCCCCGCAGGAGCCGATCTCGATGCAAAATTTCGGCTTCCCTCAGCTTGCGTTGGGTAATGTCTTCTACCGTGCCCTCGTACCCAATGATGGTGCCCTGGGCATCGCGCACCGCGCGGGTTGATTCGGCAATCCAGATCCTGCTGCCATCCTGGCGATACACTTCAGCCTCGAAGCCGAGAACGGCCCCCTCGGCGGCTATTTGCTCCATAAACCGCTGGCGACAATTGGGGTCAACGTAAAGCTGTCGGCCAATGTCGGTGATACCATGAATCAACGCTTCGGGAGATGGATAGCCGTAAAGCTTTGCCAGCATCGGGTTGACTGTGGTAAATTGCCCGGCCAGGGTGGTTTGAAAAATACCCTCGACGGCATTTTCAAAAATACTGCGATATTTTGCTTCGGCCTGCTGGAGAGATGCTTCGGCCTGGCGACGCTCAATGGCCAGGGCAATGTCGGCGGTCGCTACTCGCAGCAGCTCAACTTCAGAATTACTCCAACGGCGAGGGGTGTCGCAATTGCTAAAGCCCATTGCCCCCTCTAGCTTGCCTTTAATGATCAGCGGCAGCAAGAGTAAGGACTTGACGTTGCTAGGGGGAGTCGATAAAAGCTGCCACTGCACCTCAGAAAATTCATGTTGGGTCAGGTTAACAATTTCTCCCCTTGCTAATGTATTCACCCAGTCCGTCAGGAGCGGGTCAATGGGAACAGCTTGAAAAACTGCCATATCCATCGTGGAAGGTACCCCTGGCGCAGACCATTCCATCGACTGTCGGGCGACCCGGTTGCCTTCGGAGTCAACCAGCATTTCAAAAAAATAAACCCGACTGGCTGCAGCCGCTGTCCCCAGGGCGGCCAAAATGGGTTTGACATGTTGGCTGGTCCAGTCCCAACTCCAGGTGAGGAGAGGCCGCTGAATGGCGGAAATCGTGGATAAATATTTTTCGCGAATTTCCAGGGACTGCTGGGCCCTCAGATGGTCGGTAATGTCTTTAAAAATACCGAGAACGCCAATCACCTGGCCCTCGCTGTCATGCATAGGCAGGCGATTGACGTTAATCCACCGCTGTTCACCGTCTTTAAAAGTTTGGGGTTCAATGATGTTTAAGTCGGCCTCCCCCCGTTCCATCACCATGCGATCGCAGACCTGGTAATAGGCCGCGTCTTCATCACTTAAGTAGGGCAAATCAAAATCCGTTAGTCCAACCAGTTGGTTGGGGTGCAGTTGTCCCATGGCATGGGCAAAGGCCTGGTTGCAGCCCAAAAACTCACTCTGGCGATTTTTCCAAAACACCGGGTCGGGAATGCTATTCAAAACCAGCTGTAAGAAATCCTCCCGTGACTGCAGTTGCTGTTCAATCCCTTTGCGGTCAGTAATATCGGTAATAAAGCCCTCAATTCCCTGGAGATAGCCAGCGGCGTCATAGACGGCGTACCCCGTTTCCCAGACCCATTTATCTGAGCCAAATTTGGTCTGCAGCCGATACTCAACCTGATATTGCTGATATTGTTGAATCCCTTCATCAATAGCGTTTAGAACCCGGTCTAAATCCTGAGGATGGATGATGGCGTTAAACGCGGTCTGGCCGTTGCGGCTCAGGAGTTCCTGCGGGGAGTAGCCGGTCAGCGCCTCACTACCTGCACTGATATATTGCATGGACCAATCGGCATCGCAACTAGCCTGAAAAACGATACCCGGCATCACATCGATCAACCGCTGGTGCTGCTTTTGCCTATGCCGGCACCGTTCTAAGCTGTGGCGTATGCGGCAGAGAGTGTTGAGTTGAGTCGTCAAACAAGACATCAGTACGTTAAGAGGTTCGGTCGGAGGCTTGGCCTGTCGATAGAACAAGCACAAGATTCCCACGGCATCTACAACCTCAATGGGTAGGGTTATCACCGCTGCCATCCCTGGGGGGACGTCCTGCGGCCCCAGAGCTTGAGGTTCAGAAGCCGCCTTCGGGGTGAGGGGTTGCCAGTGCCAATGCCCACGGCGCAGCGCCTGTGCCACCCAACCATCCCCACCTGTACCGTAGCCAGCTTGGCTGGTCGCCTTCCCACCCTCGGGCGACCAGCTACTGACGTGCTCTAATCGGCTGTCGGGATCCACTCCATACCAGCATTCACCATAATCGGCCCCTAAACTCGGGCCAAGGGCCTCTAGCAACCGTTCCATGAGGGGCAGCCAGCCGGGGGCGGCTTCGGTGATCTGAGCCAGGTTTTCAAGCAGAGGAGTCACTGCCACCAGCGGGGATAACGTTTGTGAATTATCATCGGGCAGAGATAGAGACATTGACGTTAACCTAGTATTTCGCGCAGAAAGGATTGCAACGTAGGTTGGGTGCCGCTGGCGGCTCCACTCAACCCTCCGAACAGCTTCGATGTTGCGCAACTAACCGCATGATGTACTAGGGCTAGACATCCGCAGACAACGATGAAGACTCGCGCAGCAATCATAGACAGGTCATCCCCACAGGCAAGAAACTTCGTCGATCCAGATCCGCCCAACGGTCCAACGGCGGTCCCAGGAGATTAAGGGGCAAGACCGCAGACAAAATTTGGCGCACCAGTTCGCTTAATATTCCCAGAGTGAAAAGCGAACTGACAGCCCTGCCGCCAATAGGGGCAACATTCATTAAAATTCGGCACTTGTCCTTGTCAAAATCCCTAAAGACAGCTCTACCTGAGAAAAACTAGAGATTTCGAGCCATAATCGGCATCAGCTCCTGCAAAGATTTCGTTAGCATCAACCACAAGCCAGCTGTCGTCACTTTTTTAGAATAGTTGCAATGGTTTGAATCAGATTTATTGCCGTTTGTTGGGGCGATAGGTGCGACAGGTTTGAACAGGTATGGAGCTTAAGACCATTGTCCAACTGGCCAGGCAGAGCAGCATTGCTGGTCAGGGCAACCAGCGGCAACCTCACCAGTTCCGGATCCTGGGCCAGGTCTTGCCAGTAGGGAGCGGCTGCAGGCAGGCAGGGGTCTATTAGAATGATGTCTGGTTGCCAGACCCGACTCAATATCCTGGCCTGAGCCAGGTCATCAACCTGCAGCAGGCGACAGTGATAATGCTGTAGCCAGGTTCTTACCTCAGGGGTGAGCTGCGGATGATCAACCGGGGGGAGTTCTGATGGAGGCAAGGGCAGTAGCAGTAGGGTCAACCCTGATGGGGACGGCTGAGTCGGTGTCGCGAGGGAAGTCACCCTCAACCGATCGAGGGTAGACCGCAGAGCGGCCACCCTGACCTGACCTTCTCCCGGTTTAGCGCCTGACGCAACCGCCTCCGGCTCCGTGACTAACTCCAACGCGATGAAAGGGTTGTCCATAGTCGCCGGGCGGATCGACTGCCTCAAGGTTGAAATCTCCTCGGACGAGAAACTCTGGCAAATCAGCAGAAATAGCGGATGCAGCCGTTGAATCATGCCTTCTGCCTCGGCTACAGAACGAGCTACGGCCAGGCGATAGTTGCTGCCCTGTAGATGGTCAAACACCTGATCAATAACCTCCGGTTGGCGGCTCACCAGTAGCACCAGCACCGTTGTGGTAGGCATGGCTGAGGCAGGCTGTTCTGCCGCTTCAGGCTCCATTGGCAGCAACAAAGTAATGCGATTCCCCGCTGCAGAAATCCAGTACGTTAGGTCTCCCCCCTGGGCTTGACAAAAGCGACGGGCCAGCAAGACCCCTAAACTCCCCAGACTGCCTTCGTGGGATATGGGGGCCGATGAAACGATCGGCGGGCTCAGTTCTGGTAAAGCCTGGGATGGCTCCACAGGCGGGCCTGAGGTCCACAGGGTTAACCCCAGCCAGGGTCCCCAGGGGGCGCATTCCAGGCCAGCGGGTTCGGCCTGGCACTGCAGCAGGTAGTCAAGCAGCCAGTGCATACTGACCTGGAGACGCAGGGGATCTGCCTGCAGCGCGTAGGCTTGAGGCGGAATATCCAGGATAAAGTGCCGGGTCCAGGTCGCCTCCGCCTGGGAGGGGGACAACTGGGCCAGGTAACTTTCAAACATCTGATACACAAAGGACTTTAGAGGTACCGTTTGGATCTCGAAGGGGAGTTGCCCGGCCTCCAGACGCATCCAGTCCAGCAGCTGGTTAATCAGGCCAATTAACCGGCGCACCACCTGCCGAATCAAGGTGGCATAGCGGTTCTGGCGATCATTCAGGGTTCCCAGCCGGGGGTCAAGCAGCAGGGTAGATAACCCCAGCAGGGAGGTGAGAGGATTTTTTAGGGCATGGCTGACCTCTAACAACCAGTCTCTGGACATTTGCTCCGCCGGGGAATCGTCCTGCTCTGGGCGCGGCACCGGGTCAACCTGGTCTAGCGACATTTCCCCAGCCAGCCAGTGCAACACCGCCAGGGAATCTACAATACCCACGTAGCGGGCAAATTCATCTACCACCACAGGAGGGGCCGTTTCTGGCCCAGGCAGGGGCCAGACCACCGCTAAAGATTGGCCCCCTTCCATCTGTATAATCGGCTCCAGATTGTCCCTGAGCTGTGCCAACGTACCCTGAACATTACCAGTCGCAGCGCAACTCCAGATCTGTTTCACCGATAGTGCCCCAATCGGGCGGAGGTGTTGGTCCACAACGATGATGTGGCTGCAGGGAGTTCCCGCCTGATCCCCCAGGCTAGCCGCAACCTGAGCCAGTGAGGTAGTCATGGGGAAGCCCGGCGGGTAGTCCAGAAATTGAGACAGGGTAGGTAATGACATGGGCTAACCCTTAAGAGCAACCAACCCTTACAATTGAACAATATAAACATATCTTTAAATATCGAGTCAGCCTGTTCATAGTAGGCAAGTTACCAACTTGCCCGGCAGGAATTTGCCAGTTCTGTCGCTCAGATACAAAGTTTCATTGGGTTAGCCGCATTTTGGTTTCTCCTCTCCATATTCAAGTTTTAGCTCGTTCAACCGATGTGGTGAAGGCCCTTGAACAACGTCTTCAAGGGGGCAGGTATGTGTTCCACGCCAACACCCAGGTCACTGACTTTTTAGCCTGGCTGCAGGCCCACCCCGATCGCCTCGATTGCCTGATCGTAGATAGCTTCATAGTGAAAGAAGGGGTTTTAGAGCAGCTCGCCCAGCAGGCCCTGTTTGTGCCCATGGTAATTATCGGCAGTCCAGATCTCTCCGCTCAGGGCACTCCTGTGGCCGAGGCCGGAATGCACCAGGTGGCCGAGGCTTATCACAGTGCAGCCATTGCCGTTCCTAAAGATAACTTTGCCCACATTGAAGCCGCCATTCAGCGCGCCATTCAAACCTTCATTCAGCTTCCCGCTGAGAGTTGTGCCTTACCCACCGGCAATCTTCCAGATTCTTTGCCCGTTCCCGATCTCCTGAGTGCCCAGCAAGAACGCCTGACTGATAAACTCAAGGCTCGCCTGGGCTATCTCGGAGTCTATTACAAACGCAATCCAGACAACTTTTTGCGCAACATGAGGGAAGCCGATCGCGACCAATATCTGCGCCAGCTCAGGGCTGGCTATCGCAAGATTGTGCTGGGCTACTTTTCCAAAGATCCAAACCTTAACCAGAATATTGATGATTTTGTCAACCAGGCCTTTTTTGCCGACATTGCTGTCTCCCATATCGTTGAAATTCATATGGAGCTGATGGATGAATTTTCGAAGCAGCTCAAGTTAGAGGGACGTAGCGAAGAAATTCTGCTGGACTATCGCCTGACGCTGATTGATGTCATTGCCCATTTGTGTGAAATGTATCGTCGGTCTATCCCCAGGGAGGAACCCTGAGGAATAAAAATACCCGATACAATCAAGCTTGTCCCTACTGTGTGCTAAGACCCCCCATGAGCTCCGTCAAGAAGACTTACATCCTCAAGCTTTACGTGGCGGGCAATACCCCCAACTCCATTCGCGCTCTGAAAACCCTCAACAACATTCTTGAGGAAGACTTTCAGGGGGTATATGCCCTGAAAGTCATCGACGTCTTGAAAAATCCTCAACTGGCAGAAGAGGACAAGATCCTGGCGACTCCCACCCTCTCAAAAATCTTACCGCCCCCCGTGCGTAAGATTATCGGTGATTTGTCTGACCGAGAACGGGTTTTGATCGGCCTTGATCTTCTCTATGATGAGTTACGCGACGATGATATCTATGGCTGAACTCTCAATTTGAACCTTGCAGATGCTTCATAACGGGGTATGCTATTTCCTCGGTGATTGTTCTGACCTTCCTGCGTACATGGCCCTTTAGTGCCCTGCCTGATTACCTAAACCCATGACAGATTCAGCCCAAAGCGACATTCAACGATCATCTCAACCGGTTGGTGTGCAGAAAATTCGCACTATGATCGAAGGTTTTGACGATATCAGTCATGGCGGCATACCAGCTGGCCGGTCAACCCTGGTCAGCGGTACCTCCGGGACCGGAAAAACCCTCTTTGCTGTGCAGTTTATCTACAACGGCATCACGTTTTTTGAGGAAGCTGGAGTCTTCGTCACCTTTGAAGAATCTCCTGAGGACATTATTCAAAACGCCTTCAGCTTTGGCTGGGACCTGCAAAAGCTGATTGAAGAAGGCAAGCTGTTCATCCTCGATGCCTCCCCCGACCCCGAAGGCCAGGATGTGGTAGGTAATTTTGACCTGTCGGCTCTGATTGAGCGCATTCAGTACGCCATTCGCAAATACAAGGCCCGGCGGGTCTCCATCGACTCGGTGACGGCGGTGTTTCAGCAGTACGATGCCGCTTCCGTCGTGCGGCGAGAAATTTTTCGCCTGGTGGCTCGCCTCAAGCAGATGGGGGTGACCACCGTCATGACCACTGAGCGCATTGACGAGTACGGTCCCGTGGCCCGCTATGGGGTGGAAGAATTTGTTTCCGACAACGTAGTCATTGTTCGCAACGCCCTGGAAGGGGAACGCCGCCGCCGCACCATTGAAATTCTGAAATTGCGGGGCACTACCCACATGAAGGGGGAGTACCCCTTCACCATCACCAACGACGGCATCAACATCTTTCCCCTGGGGGCCATGCGCCTTACCCAGCGGTCGTCCAACGTGCGCGTCTCGTCTGGGGTGCCCACCCTGGATGAAATGTGCGGCGGCGGCTTCTTCAAAGACTCTATCATTCTGGCCACCGGGGCCACCGGTACCGGCAAAACCCTGCTGGTCAGCAAGTTTCTGGTGGATGGCTGCAAAGCCGGAGAACGGGCGATTCTGTTCGCCTACGAAGAATCCCGCGCCCAGCTCTCCCGCAATGCCTACTCCTGGGGCATCGACTTTGAGGAAATGGAGCAGCAGGGGTTGTTGAAAATCATCTGCGCCTATCCCGAATCTGCCGGTCTGGAAGATCACCTGCAGATCATTAAAAACGAAATTTCCCAGTTCAAGCCCTCCCGCATGGCCATCGATTCCCTGTCGGCCCTGGACCGGGGGGTCAGCAACAACTCCTTCCGGCAGTTTGTAATCGGGGTCACCGGGTTTGCCAAACAGGAGGAAATTACCGGCTTCTTTACCAACACCACCGAGCAATTCATGGGGCTACATTCCATTACCGAGTCCCATATTTCCACCATTACCGACACCATTTTGATGCTGCAGTACGTGGAGGTGCGGGGGGAAATGTCCCGCGCCATCAACGTCTTCAAGATGCGCGGTTCCTGGCACGACAAGGGCATTCGGGAATATACCATCAGCAGCCACGGACCTGAAATTAAAGACTCCTTCCGCAACCTGGAGCGCATTATCAGCGGTTCTCCCACCCGCATTTCGGTGGATGAGAAGACTGAGTTGTCCCGGATTGTGCAGGGGGTGCAAGGGGATATGGAAGGCTAGGATGATGCACAGAGACTATTTGTGATCCTTTGCTTTTTGTTTTATCCTCCTATTCTTTTGCTGTTAAGCATTTTGAGATGCAAGCAAAACTGACCCCCCTAATTCCCCCAGAAGAGATTGCTGCAACGGTTCTGCGGCTTGGTCAAAGGATTGATCAGGACTACGCGGGGCGCGAGATTGTGCTGGTGGGGGTGCTGAAGGGGGCGTTTGTGTTCCTGGCGGATCTGGTGCGACAGGTGCAGACTCCGGTGCAATGCATAGAGTTTATGCGTCTGTCCAGCTATGGCTCGGGGACAGTGAGTTCGGGGACGGTCAGGGTTCAAGCCGAGACACAGCCCCAGAGCATTGCTGGACAGCATGTACTTCTGGTGGAAGATATTGTGGATACAGGACGTTCCACCACCACTGCGCTGGAACTGTTGGGGGCAATGGAACCCGCTTCCCTGAAGCTGGTGGCCCTGCTGGATAAGCCAGACCGGCGAGAGTTTCCCGTGCACATCGATTATTTGGGGATGACCATTCCCGACCGCTTTATCGTCGGTTACGGTATCGACTGGGACGAGAAGTATCGCCAGCTACCGGGCATATTTGCTGTGGATTAGGCAGCACTTTACCCGACCCCCAGGGTGCTTTGACTGGTTAAAAATAGCTTGACTATGCTCGGGGGAGAACCCTGGGATCTGCAAGATTAGGCAGTACTGTTGCAAAAGGCCAGTTCTCCCATGATGTAGGTGGCATGAACGGCCCGGTCGTCGCCCATGATGATCAGGGAAAAGGCGCGATCGCACAACTCATCTAAGGTTTCCGACGGGGTCATACCATTGCGAAACCTCATCAGCGGGGTTACCGCCGGGTCGAGTACCACAAAATCAGCCTCTTTGCCAGGTTCAAAGTTGCCTAACTTATCCTCCAGGTTCAGGGCCCTGGCCCCCCCCAGGGTGGCCAGAAACAGAGCTTGAAAGGCGGACAGCTTCTGACCCCTGAGTTGAGCCACCTTGTAGGCTTCATTCGCCGTTTGCAGCAGAGAGAAACTGGTGCCCGCCCCCACATCGGTCCCCAACCCTAGCTTGATCGGGTGTTGGAAGGATTTGGCCTGCTCAATCTTGAATAATCCACTGCCCAAAAATAGGTTTGATGTGGGACAGAAGGAGATGGCCGATTTTGCCTCCGACAACCGCTGAAATTCTTTGTCCGTAAGCTGCACCCCATGGGCGAAAACAGAACGGTCGGTAACCAGACCGGCCCTATCGTAAACATCCAGATAGCCCTTAGCGTTGGGAAACAAAGACTGTATCCACGCCACCTCTTTGACGTTTTCAGACAAATGGGTGTGGAGATACACATCGGGAAATTCCTGCAGCAGTTGGGCCGCCCGCTTGAGTTGGGCCTCCGTAGACGTGCCGGCATAGCGAGGAGTCACCGCGTACAGTAGACGTCCCTTTTTGTGCCATTTTTGAATTAGCGCCTTCGAGTCTTCGTAAGACTGATCTGCCGTATCGCAGAGATAGTCCGGGGCGTGACGGTCCATCATCACCTTACCGGCAATCATCCTGAGGTTTCGACTGGCGGCAGCTTCAAAAAAGGCATCTACCGACTCGGGGAAAACCGCCGTAAACACCAGGGCGGTCGTAGTCCCGTTCCTGAGCAATTCATCCAAGAACAGTCCAGACACTTTTTCGGCGTAGGACTTATCTTGAAACTTCCCCTCCGTCGGGAATGTGTAGGTCTTGAGCCATTCCAACAGCTGCTCCCCATAGGCGGCAATCATCTCCGTCTGGGGGTAGTGGATGTGGGTATCGATAAAGCCGGGCATAATCAGCTTGCCAGGGTATGCCTTAATTGCCCCATCATCTACCCGACCCTGCAGGTTTTCGTAAGCTCCAACCGCGTCAATATGGCCATCTCGAACCAGCATCAGCCCATCGGGGAAATACCGCACCGCCTCATCCGCAGGGCTATAGAACGGATCATCGACAAAGTCTAAAATTGAGCCTCGAAATCCCTGTATCGATGTTGATGACCTCTCGTGCGGATGGGATGCCATAAACCAATTTCCTGCAACGGTAGATAAGTCTACACCAGCTTGAGTCTTTCTTCCTAGAGCACCGGTACGTACAGCATTCCTAATCTGGTGCCCTGGCTCTGCCTGGGCATCCTGGGATTGCGGCTCTGCCGCTTCATTTTGGAGGCAAAGCCTCCAGGGTGCATTCCAATGCAGAGCATTGGAACGAGAGTGAGACGAGTTCTGTACCGGGGTTCTAGCTATTCCTATGGTCCTGCCTTGAATAGACCCCCAAACTATCGGTATACGAGGATACCCACTACAGCCACTGACCCTATAGCAAGTCAGAAGGTTTAAAGCACAAAAGCGAGAATTGCCGAAGCAATCCTCGCTTTGCGTAGCCTAAGCCATTAGATTACCTGGCCGTAGAGATGGACAGCTTAAACCGCAGCGGTGGCCTTGGTCTTGGCATCCAGTTCGCCATTGGCGTACTTAACCGCGTAGTAGTCGACGGTTTGCTGCTTGATCTTGCTGGCGTTACCGGCAGTCCAGAAGGCTTCATAACGCTCAGCACAAACCTGCTTCATGTACTTGATGGCAGGCTTCATGAAGTGGCGAGGATCGAAGTTGGAAGGATCCTTAGCCGCCGCTTCACGGATGGCAGCGGTGATAGCCAGACGGTTGTCGGTGTCGATATTCACCTTGCGAACACCACTCTTGATGCCCTTCTGGATTTCTTCCAGGGGTACACCGTAGGTCTCGGGGATGCTACCACCGTACTGGTTGATCATGTCCAGCCATTCCTGGGGCACAGAGGAGGAACCGTGCATCACCAGGTGGGTGTTAGGCAGCCGACCGTGGATTTCTTCGATGCGGCTGATGGCCAGGATTTCACCGGTGGGCTTACGGGTAAACTTGTAAGCGCCGTGGCTGGTGCCGATGGCAACGGCCAGAGCGTCAACCTGGGTCGCTTCTACAAACTGAACCGCCTCATCGGGGTCGGTCAGCAGCTGCTCTTTCGACAGGGTGCCCTCAAAACCGTGGCCGTCTTCCTTGTCACCGCTCATGGTTTCTAGAGAACCCAGGCAACCCAGTTCACCTTCAACGCTGGCGCCGATGGAGTGGGCCACTTTGACCACTTCGGCGGTCACATTAACGTTGTACTCAAAGCTGGCGGGAGTCTTCGCGTCGGCTTCCAGAGATCCGTCCATCATCACGCTGGTGAAGCCATTGCGAATGGCGGAGTAACAGGTTGCGGGAGAGTTCCCGTGATCCTGGTGCATCACCACAGGAATATGGGGGTAGGTTTCAACCGCTGCTTCAACCAGGTGACGCAGGAAGTTTTCGCCAGCATACTTACGAGCACCGCGAGAGGCCTGCAAAATAACAGGGCTGTCGGTCTCATCGGCAGCCGCCATAATCGCCAGGATTTGCTCCAGGTTGTTTACGTTGTAAGCCGGAATGCCATAACCGTTCTCAGCGGCATGGTCCAGCAAAAGCCTCATGGGGACAAGCGCCATAAATTCCTCCTAGTGTGTTCTTGCCTTCAGGCTGTTCAGACTTTCTACTATTAGGTAGCCTTACTCATCAATCTTAGGACAGATTGCTCGACTATAACGAAATGTTTGGACAAGCTAAAGTCAAGCTTAAGTGATTCGCCAAACGAATCCAGATAAATAGACAACATCTTTGAAGAAGCCCTAAGGCTTATCATACGTCATCACAGCGCCTAACAATAGGCTCTATAAAAATGGGTCGCCTGGGATTCGAACCCAGGACCAATCGGTTAAAAGCCGAGTGCTCTACCGCTGAGCTAGCGACCCGTAAATCGTGGCCGGATAAACTACTCCTTCAGGAGCCGTTGGCTCTGTTGGATAGTGTTCCCAGGCACGGTTAATAACTCTAGCACAAGCTGGGGGCAATGCTACAAAACATCCAACAAAAACTTTTGGCCTGCACGTTACAGAACGTAACCGATGGCTTGTATTCGGCCCAGAATAAAGCTTTAGTTTTAGATCATTAGTTTTAGAGCATAATTCTCTAAATCTTCGGTCTATATGACCGTTGATGTCCCGTCCGGGCCTTTGTGAGTATTCAAGTTCCCCAGACGGCAAGATCTTGTCAAGATCGTGTTGAAGTTGTTGTGTCTTACCTGTCTTAGCACGGGGTTGCCTGAAACCTATGTTCCCCACTCATCGCCCTCGCCGTCTGCGTCAGCATCCCCAAATCCGCCGCATGGTGCAGGAAAACCTGGTAACCACGGCTGATTTGATTTATCCACTGTTTGCCGTACCCGGTGAGCAAATTGCCCAGGAAGTCTCTTCCATGCCGGGGGTGTATCAACTCTCGGTAGACAAAATTGTGGAGGAAGCCAAAGAAGTATACGACCTGGGCATTCCAGCAATTATTTTGTTCGGTATTCCTGAAGATAAGGATATTGAAGCCACCGGCGCCTGGCACGACTGCGGCATCGTCCAGAAGGCGACCACAGCGGTAAAAGAAGCCGTACCTGACCTGGTGGTGATTGTGGATACCTGCCTGTGCGAATACACCTCCCACGGCCACTGCGGTTATCTGGAAGTGGGTGACCTGGCCGGACGAGTGCTGAACGATCCCACCCTGGAATTACTTAAGAAAACCGCCGTATCCCAGGCGAAAGCCGGAGCTGACATCATCGCGCCTTCGGGCATGATGGATGGGTTCGTGCAGGCGATTCGCTCAGGTCTGGATGACAACGGCTTTGAATCCATCCCGATTCTGTCCTACGCCGCCAAGTACGCCTCGGCCTACTACGGTCCCTTCCGGGATGCCGCAGATTCAGCCCCCCAGTTTGGCGACCGTCGTACCTATCAGATGGATCCATCCAATGGAACTGAAGCCCTGAAGGAAATCGAACTGGATATTGCCGAAGGGGCTGACATGCTCATGGTCAAACCCGCTCTGGCCTATATGGACGTGATCTGGCGGGTGAAACAGGCCACCAACCTGCCTGTCGCGGCTTACAACGTTTCCGGCGAATATTCCATGGTCAAAGCCGCCGCCCTGAACGGCTGGGTGGATGAGCAGAAAATCGTGATGGAAACTATGACCAGCTTTAAGCGGTCTGGGGCCGATTTGATCCTCACTTACCACGCCAAGGATGTAGCTCGCTGGCTGGTGGGCTAAAGTCCTACCTGATCAAATCCTCCCGGATTAGATCGGGGGTCGTAAGCATCGCTTACGGTATTGAGTTACTGGCTTAACGCCAACGGTTATTCCCGCCAGAGGGGGCTCAGGCGGGGATGAACCGCTCATGCTTTCTAAGAATGTTACGTTCAAAGTGGCGCACCCACTGACTGAACTGGTCAGCCTGTTTGGTGCTGGCAAATTTAAGCGGCTCTTTAATTAACAGGGCAATGTAGTCTTCTTTGGTACGCACAACGATGGCAGTGCGGTTGCCATAGTCGATGGAGATATACAGGAACCCTTCCACCTTGAGGGATGACAGCAGCAGCGATTTCAGCCCGAGGGCCTGAAAAACCAGCTGTACCCAGTTTGTACTGTCGTTATCTTGGGTCACGAAATATTCCCGAGGTAAACCACTCAGGTCAAAAATTGCAACGCCCAAAATGCTGCCGAGGATGGCATCCTGGGAAGACAGAATTTGGTTAGACGGGCGTGATTCTGAAAGCTTAGCTGTCGTCATAGACCGATATCAGTAGTAACTCCAGGATGGTTACAGGAACCGCGGAGACCCCCAGCTTACGGTGCCAGAGAATTGAGGCCATCTTTCCCGACTGGGGAAGATAGTTTCTCTATCTAAAGTACCCAACCCAGACCAGAAATAGAGAATGAACCTTGTCCAAGTTTAGAAGTAGAGTTTTGCCCCGGGAAAAGCTAATGATTGCCAGCTGGACCTGGTATGGAAGACCGTAGTCACCCAAACATCGGGCAGGTAAATAAACCTTGCCTAAGGAGAATTCTTGACAAGAACACACCATCGAGTAGGGGCGCAGGGCCTGCGCCCTTTGGAAGGGCCTCATCAAAAGGGCCTCATAAAACAGGTAATTTTGTTTCAAGAGATCTCCTCAGTCCAGAAGTGGAGTTTGTCCCCAGGGAAATTACAGATTTCGAGCTGGACTTGGGATAGACCTTGCCCGGCATCCCAGGTGGGGGATTGCCTGGGAGAAAACGACAGATTTTGAGCTGGACTTAGCATAATGCCGTTCAAAAACATTAAGGAAACTGTGTATGCTAACCAAAGCCTCTTGAAAACCCGTATCTTTTCAGGTGGTGGGGTGTTTCACAGCAATGCCTGGTTTGGTAAGGTCCGGTTGATCGCCTAAAATCTGGGCTGGTTGAACTCTCGCAGCGCCTTACCTGCTTCAACACGCTGTGCCAAGACCCAGACCAGAGGCAAACGGTTCCATCGGCAACCCCTGGTCATTGGGAACAGGGCCAGAGGTCTGGCTGTTCCCAAACTTTTTCTTGTTTTTCTAGGTTTAGCAATCTCTATGGCTTCTCCCACAATTGAGTCGGTTCTACACGAACAACGCCTGTTTCATCCGCCCACCGAGCTGGTCGAGAACGCAGCTATCAAAGGCATGGAAGAGTATCAGGCTCTCTACAACAAGTCTGCGGAAGATCCTGCTGGTTTTTGGGCAGACCTGGCTGAAAAAGAACTGCACTGGTTCAAGCCCTGGGACCAGACCCTGGATTGGCAACCTCCCTTTGCCAAGTGGTTTGTCGGGGGCAAACTCAACATTTCTTACAACTGTTTAGACCGGCATTTAACCACCTGGCGTCGTAACAAGGCAGCCTTAATCTGGGAAGGAGAACCGGGCGATTCTTGCACACTGACCTATGCCCAGCTGCACCGAGAGGTGTGCAAAATTGCCAATGTGCTGAAGCAATTGGGAGTCCAAAAAGGTGATCGGGTGGGCATCTACATGCCCATGGTGCCCGAAGCCGCTATTGCCATGCTGGCCTGTGCCCGCGTCGGCGCAGCCCACACCGTGGTGTTTGGTGGATTTAGCGCCGAAGCCCTTAAAGACCGGCTGCAGGATGCCGAGGCCAAAGTTGTGATTACTGCTGACGGCGGTTTCCGCAAAGACAAGGTGGTTTCCCTCAAGCCGGCGGTAGATCAGGCCCTGGCAGATAATGCCGTGCCCAGCGTTAAGCATGTGCTGGTAGTGCAGCGCACCAAAGAGGATGTGACCATGGTGCCCGACCGCGACCACTGGTGGCACGAACTCAAGGCTGAGGCGTCTGCTGACTGCCCCCCGGAAGAAATGGATGCCGAAGATTTGCTGTTTATTCTTTACACCAGCGGCACCACCGGTAAGCCCAAGGGGGTTGTCCACACCACGGGAGGCTACAACCTCTACACCCACATGACCTTCAAATGGGCCTTTGACATCAAAGATACCGACGTCTACTGGTGTACCGCCGACGTCGGCTGGATTACCGGCCACAGCTACATTGTCTATGGTCCCCTATCGAACGGAGCCACCAGCCTCATGTATGAAGGGGTGCCGCGCCCCTCAAATCCGGGCTGTTTTTGGGACGTGGTAGAAAAGTACGGTGTCAATATTTTCTACACCGCCCCCACAGCCATTCGGGCCTTCATCAAAATGGGGGATGAATTGCCCAAGGCTCGGGATTTATCTTCCCTCAGACTGCTCGGGACCGTGGGAGAACCCATCAACCCTGAAGCCTGGATGTGGTACCACAAGGTGATTGGGGGAGAGCGCTGCCCCATCATCGACACCTGGTGGCAGACTGAAACCGGGGGATTTATGCTGACGCCCCTACCCGGTGCCATTCCCACCAAGCCCGGTTCTGCGACTCTGCCCTTCCCAGGCATTCTGGCCGATGTGGTTGACTTAGACGGCAACCCAGTGCCCCCCAACGAAGGGGGATATCTGATCGTCAAGCATCCCTGGCCCAGCATGATGCGTACCGTTTACGGCAATGATGAGCGGTTTCGCCGCACCTACTGGGAGCATATTCCCCCCAAAGATGGCCATTATGTCTACTTCGCCGGAGACGGTGCCCGCAAAGACGAAGACGGCTACTTCTGGGTTATGGGCCGGGTTGATGACGTGATCAACGTGTCGGGCCATCGCCTGGGCACCATGGAAATTGAATCGGCCCTGGTCTCCCACCCGGCGGTAGCCGAGGCAGCGGTTGTGGGCCGCAAAGACGAGGTAAAAGGGGAAGATATTTTCGCCTTTGTCATCCTGGAAGGCCACTACTCCCCCAGCGATGACCTGAAGGCTGAGCTGAAGCAGCATGTGGTGCAGGAAATCGGTATTATTGCTCGCCCTGGAGAAATTCAATTTGCCGATGCCCTGCCCAAAACCCGCTCGGGCAAAATCATTCGTCGCTTTCTGCGCAATTTAGCCAGTGGAGAAGCCATCGCCGGAGATGCCTCCACCATGGAAGACCAGAGCGTGCTCGACCAGCTGCGGCAGGGTTAGTTGGCAGCCTGCTCGGTTTCGTGAGCAAGGGTATAGCGGTTGTTATGGGTGCCGGAGACCAGAATTTCCGGCACCTTTTTTGTCTTTACAGAATCCTCGCTACGTCATCGGTAGCAGTAGGCAGTCCAAAAACTGTTAGTATTACTGACTAATTTTCAGTCGAGGGTTGGCTCTGCCAAAAACAGAATATTTTGTATAACGCAACCAAAACTAGATATACTAACTTCCCGTATTGTTATTTTTGCAGCGTCTTCAATCCTATGGTTTTCTCGACTCAAACCCTCCGGTAGAAAGCACCCTTCTCTACTGTTATTTCTTGCCCATCAAGTGATTTGCTTCGGTGTGTTGACCTTGGGGTCATGGTGCTACCAGACTCTTTTTTGAGACTGTACCCTATTTAGCTTGGGATCTGTAGTTTTCTCTCAGGTCAAACTCTACCTCTAGAGTTGGGCAACGCCGGTATAAACCCTCAAAGGGTACCCATCACCAGACTTTGACAACGCCAGCCACAACAACTTAAACCCTGTCCAGCTCCAGAAGTGGAGTTTTGCCTAAGGAATGAGGATTTTATAACATCCAATTTTTGTCGGGCAGGCATCTGGCCTGCTCTTGGACAGCCGAGACGGCTATCCCACGTGATTGAATCCCCATTCTTAAGGGAAAGCTACCGTTTTCGAGCTGGAATTGGTTTAAAACTTTTAGATTTCAGTTGCTTTCAAGGAACCTTCTCAATAATGGCAGAACCCAAGAACCCCCTGACTGAAAAAGCTTTACTCCAAAAGGTGAAAGAGTTAGCTCACCTTTCTAAACGAGAAACGGCTAAGGCCTGTGGGTACTACACCCTCACCAAGAATGGTCAAATGCGCGTTGATCTCACGGGGTTTTATGACGCTTTGCTGGAGGCTAAAGGCATAACCCTAGAACCCGAGAGCAAGAAAGATGGTCGCGGGCGAGAAGCAACGTATCAGGTCAGCGTCCACAAAAATGGTCAAATTGTAATTGGTGCAACCTACACCCAGGAAATGGGGCTAAAGCCTGGTGACGAATTTGAAATTAAGTTGGGATACAAACATATTCATCTGGTTCAATTGGGGGATGATGACTGATAAGGCCGTTGTTCTTGCCCCTTGGTACAAGCTTGAGTAGCCCATGACTGAGATCGCGCCACTAATTACTTTTTTTGGCATCTGGGTACTGCTTTGGCTGCCGCTGGCGCTTGGGGTGGCCGACCGCTTTCAAATTCCTCGCAAGTATCCCATTGCCCAGGAGTACAAAATTCCGCTGTTGCTTCCCCTTTACGGGGTAGCACCCCTGGCGGTTTGGGGGTATGGCCATTTTTTTACCTCTCACCGCTGGTTAGAGTATGGCCTGAAGTGGGAAACAAGCTTCTGGCAATCGGTCGGAGGCGGTTTTCTCGTTGCTGTTGTAGGGGTAGTGCTGCTGGTTTTGGTGGAGTGGGCCCTGGGGTGGCGACAGGTCACTCATCACCAGCAAAAGGCGATGCCTATGGGCCAGGGCTTCGGGTTAATCGCCGGGGTACTGGCCCTGACCGGATTTATTGGAGGCATCGAAGAACTGGTGTTTCGAGGGGTCCTGGTGCAGGGGCTGCAGCCGGTTATATCCATCTGGGGGGTGGCAGTGGCAACGAGTCTCATTTTTGCGGCCTCCCATCTGCTGTGGGATGGGTTGGCAGGAGTGACCTCTCTACCGGGTTTGGCTCTGATGGGAGCGATTTTGCTTTTGGCCCGATGGGTCGATGGGGGTAGCCTGGGTTTGCCCTGGGGACTGCACAGCGGCTGGATTTTTGCCATCGCCCTGCTCGACACCTTTGCCCTGGCTCCCAAAACCAACCCTGCCAGTACCTGGTTAGCTGGCAAACCCGACCAACCCCTGACCAGTCTGTTATCGCTGGTTTTGCTGGGGCTTACCGGGCTGGGGCTGTGGGGCTATCACCGGCTGTTCTAAGCTTGCTGGCCTGGTGGGGGGAGGCGCTCTCCCTGCTTCTAGCACTTTGGGATGGCTTCCGGACCGTACACCGTAAAAACTGCTGTGATCCTAACTTTGATGCACCATAGCTCCCCTCCCCCTGCTCCCCAATCATCGTGATGCTGTCACCTCAACGACCCTTTATATTGGGTTTGTTCCATCGTAACCATCGGTCATGCCTGCTTACTTTTTCTGGGGAGATGACGAATTCCGGCTGCAGGAAGCCATTCACACCCTACGACACGAAACCCTGGATACCGACTGGGCCAGCTTTAACTACGACGTTATCCCCCCGGAAGCCAACAATGGGCCGATTGAAGCCCTGAATCAGGCGATGACGCCCCCCTTTGGCCTGGGGCAACGGCTAGTGTGGCTGCAAAATACCAGCCTGGGACAACGCTGCTCTGACGACCTTTTGACTGAGCTGGAACGCACCCTCCCCAACCTGCCCGATACTTCCGTCCTGCTCTTAACCAGCCCCAATAAACCCGATGGCCGGGGTAAGTTTGCCAGGCTGTTCAAAAAATATGGCGAGATTCGCGAATTTGCCACCATTCCTCCCTGGAAAACAGATCAGATTCGCCGACAGGTAGAGACCGTAGCCCGCGAACGCCACATCAGCCTGGCCCCAGAAACCATCGACCTGCTGGTGGAAGCCGTGGGCAACGACACCCGCCAACTGCACCTGGAGCTAGACAAACTGGCCATCTACTGGAATAACCCCCAGCAGCCCATCCCCGCTGAGGTGGCAACCAGCCTGGTTACCGTATCTACCCAAAACAGTTTGAAATTAGCTGCCGCCATCCGGCAGGGACAAACCAGCACGGCCCTCAGCCTGGTGTCTGACCTACTTGATCGCAACGAGCCAGCCTTACGCATGGTGGCTACCCTGGTGGGCCAGTTTCGCCTCTGGTTGTGGATTAAATTATTAACGTCTGCCGGGGTCCGTTCAGATACCGAAATTGCCAGCGCGGCGGAGGTGTCCAATCCTAAACGCATCTACTTTTTGAAGCAGGAAATTCGGTCTACCCCCCTACCTCAGTTACAACAAACGCTGCCTTTACTTCTAGAATTAGAATCTGACTTAAAACGTGGGAAAGATGAGCGGGCTGTTTTACAGACTAAAATAGTGGAATTGTGTCAGGTCTTCCGGCCTTAGCCCTCCTCTCCGATATGGAGAACATCGCCCCCACTGACTTGTTCCTCCCGTTGACGGAGCCCCATAGATACCGAATCCAGCTCAAAGTCTGTAGTTTTCTCCAGGGTAAAACTCTACATCTAGACTTGAACGGGGTATATTAGCTCGATTCATCAGTATGATTCAGTATTGGAGCGTAGGTGTGATCCCTGCTAGCAGGAAAGAAACAGCCATGAGTGAACAACCTGTGTCGCCATTTAATCTGCTCAACCGCCTCCGGCAAGCAATGTTGGGGGGCTTGGCCATAACCGGGCTGTCTGTGGCCTTGACGGGGGTTCCCCTACCGGGTTTGGCTGGCCCTGATTCCCTCATGGTGGGGGTTGCCCAGGCCCAAGACAACGAGATTTCCAGCGACGAAATTTCCAGCTATGCAGCATCGGTACTGGAAATGGACCCCTACCGCACCCAGGCCTATGACCAGATTAAAAATTTGCTATCCGGCATTGACTATGACATGAGTGCCGTCGACATGACCTGTGCCGGCACGGCCAACCTGAATCAGATTCCCCGCAATGTGCGTGGTGAGGTCCGCTCGATTATTGTGAACTACTGCAACCAGGCCAGTCGCATCGTAGAGCGCAATGGTTTGAGCGTCCGGCGGTTCAATGTAATCACCGCCGCCTATCCCCAAGACCCTGGCCTGGCAGAGCAAATTCGGACTGCTTTAATTCAGATTCAGCAGCAGTCCGCGCCTGAAGCCGAGTCGGACTCCGGCGAATAATGCAGTTTATTGACCAGGCCGAAGTTGAGGTCATTGCCGGTAAAGGCGGCGATGGCATGGTGGCCTTTCGCCGGGAAAAGTACGTCCCGGCAGGGGGGCCTTCGGGGGGCAACGGCGGCCCCGGCGGATCGATTTATTTAAAGGCTGGGGAGCAGCTGCAAACTCTGCTGGATTTCCGCTATGCCCATCGATTTAAAGCGGAAGACGGCCAGCGGGGAGGACCTAAAAATCGCACGGGCGCAGCCGGTACCGACCTCACCCTGGACGTACCCTGTGGCACCGTTGTCTACGATGCTCAGACGGGGGAGATGCTGGGCGACCTGGTAGACCCTGGGCAGGTGCTCTGCGTGGCCCAGGGCGGCAAGGGAGGACTAGGCAATCAGCATTTTTTAAGTAACCGCAACCGCGCTCCCGAATATGCCCTGCCGGGACTACCCGGTGAAGAACGTCGGATTCGTTTAGAGCTTAAACTGCTGGCGGAAGTGGGCATTATTGGTCTGCCCAATGCTGGTAAATCTACCCTGATTTCGTCTCTCTCGGCGGCGCGGCCCAAGGTGGCAGATTACCCGTTTACCACCCTGGTACCCAATCTGGGGGTGGTCCGTCGCCCCTCTGGCGATGGCACCGTATTTGCCGATATTCCAGGATTGATTGAGGGCGCCCACACGGGCCTGGGCCTGGGCCATGAATTTTTACGCCACATTGAACGAACTCGGCTGCTGCTGCATGTGGTGGATGCCACTGCAGAACATCCCCTGGCGGCCTATGGCACGATCCAGCAAGAGCTTCAGGCCTACGGGCACAACCTGGCCCAACGGCCTCAAATTATTGCCCTGAATAAAATCGATGCGCTAACCCCAGAGCGGCTCACGGAGATTACCCAGGAGTTTATAGACCAGGTCAACAACCCTGTTTATCAAATTTCTGCGGTATCGGGGGCTGGTTTAGGGGAACTGCTCCAGGAAGTCTGGAATCAGCTAGATCGGTTTCATCTCAATAGCGCCACCCCAGATCAGCTGCCTCCGTAAAAACCCTGAAAGAACCCTGCTGTTTGTATCAAACTTACCCTTAAAAAATCCTTGATACAACGTTAGTTCAGTCATCCTTTAGGGGCACTTTAAGGCCATGGAAGTCTGAATTATTTTTCAAGGTTTAGCTATTTGTAATGAGTAGTCGTGCGTCCCAAGCGCTATCCGCTAATTTTTCCAATGCTACCCTAACGCCGTGGCCCCACTGTCGCCTGCTGGGTCCATCCAGTCAGGAACGGTGTCAACGACGGTTAGAGCTACTCCACCAGTTAACTCTGTTGGATTGCGATCGCATCCCGGCCTTTGACGAAGTCACCCAACAGGTGGCCGGCCTGCTGCAGGTTCCCATTTGCATTGTGACTATCGCCGACCAGACCCAGGAATATGTAAAAGCGGCCTATGGGTTGTCTCATTTGGGTTTGGGCAATGGCCTGGCCAGACTGCGCCAGATCCCCCTGGCGGATGGACTGGGCGCCTACGTTTTAGATTGCGAGCAGCCTTTCTTGATTGAAGATACCGGAGAAAATCCGGTGATTGCTGCCAGCCAGCTCGTCTATACCTGTGGAATTGGGGCCTATGGGGCCGTCCCCCTGACCACCTCTGGAGGGCAGTGTATTGGCACCCTGGCCGTGATGGATCTGCAGCCCAGAACCTTCACACCCCAGGAAATCAGCTACATGACCATGGCCTCCCGTTGGGGCATGAGCGAATACGAGCGCTGTCTAGCCCTGGCTCAGGCCTCGGAAGATATTCTCCACAGCGATGGGGCCATGAGGCGAGGGGAAGATGCACAGCAGCGGCAGTCTTTAATTGACGCGGTGCGCCTGCATTTGATTCGAGAATTGACCCAGGACCTGTGCAGCCCCCTGACGGCAGTAATGGGCATGACCAGTATGCTGGGGCAGGAAATCTACGGTCCGCTGACCCAAAAGCAGCGAGAGTACGTTGAAATTGTCCACAACAGCAGCAAGGAGCTGATGGATCGGGTTAAAGACATTGTGGAATTAGGGTTGTTTGACCCCAGCCATGAGCTGTTGGAGTTTACCCCGGTTGATGTAGAAATGCTGGGCCAACAGGTGGTGAGTACCCTGAATCAACTGGCCAGCCAACGAACCCAAACCCTTGCCGTTAGCATTGAACCCGGTGAGCGGGTCTGGGTGTTAGACCGCAGCCTGGTTAAGCAAATTTTGTACCACACGGTATTCAGCGTGATGCAGCTGGCTGGGGAAAACAGCACTATTCGGGTCCACGTCTCCCGCAAGGGCCAGGCCCTGCATCTGGCGGTATGGCTGTCGAACCCCTGGTTAGGAGATGGACTACCCCAGTCAGTGGTGCAACTGTGTCAGGCCATGACCCAAAAACCTATCTTTCAAGATGGAGGATTGCCGACTGGCTCCCCCACGCCCCTGGCCTGGCCTGGGTTATCCTCCCAATTTCCGCTGGAGCCTGAGGAGATTTCCCCAGAACTGCTGGGTTTGCTCCTGAGTCAACAGCTGGCGCAATGCCATGGGGGCCATGTCAAACTGCTCGGTAACCTGGATGCCGGATATCGATATGTGGTCGTACTGCCCACCGGCAAACCCGCCTCAGCACCAGCTGATACGGCGATGTTTACATAAACTTAACCTTTTCACGTTCTTTCCTTAAGCCCGTGGCGACAAGATGAGCATTTAGTTCCATCAAACTTAGAAATGGGAATTTAATCACGGGGGATAGCCGTGTCGGCTGTCCAAGAGCAGGCCAGATGCCTGCCCTACAAACATTGGATGTTGTAAAATCCTCATGCCTTAGTTGGACTACTGCCTCTCTTTCTTTTTTTGTTGCCGATGGCTTTCTCACACCCATCTACCAGCCAACCTGCTTTCGCCATTAACCAGGAACGCATTCTGATCGTTGATGACGAGGACTTAATCCGCGAAACCGTGGCCCTGGCCCTCAGCGAAGAGGGATATCAGGTGTATACCGCCAATTCTGGCGATGCCGCCCTGGAGCTGTTGTTTCCCCAGGGAAATGGCAAGCGTGGTAGTTCACAGGTAGACCTGGCCATTCTCGACCTGATGCTGCCGGGGGTCAACGGGCTGGATGTCTGCCGACTGATTCGCCACGGGGCGCTGGATTTACCCATCCTCATTCTCAGCGCCAAGGGCAGTGAAACTGATCGCGTGGTGGGGTTAGAGTTGGGGGCAGATGATTACCTGGCCAAACCTTTCGGCATGCGCGAATTGGTGGCCCGCTGCCGAGCCCTGCTGAGACGATACCAGTGGGCCGCCGCTCCGAGCGAAAGTTCAATCTTAACCTTTAAGGACATTACCCTCTACCTCAACGAATTTCGCGTCACCGTGGCCGGGCAGGAGGTGAATTTGTCACCCAAGGAATTTCGCATTCTGGAGCTGTTTATGACCAGTCCCAATCGGGTCTGGTCGCGGGAAGAGCTAATTCAGACCGTTTGGGGACCCGATTTTATGGGCGATCGCAAAACCGTAGATGTCCACATTCGCTGGCTGCGGGAAAAAATTGAGCCGGATCCAGGCAACCCCCAGTACGTTATTACCCTGCGGGGGTTCGGGTATCGGTTTGGCTGATATGATCGTCATCAAGACGACATGCCGGGAGAACTTAGGATGCGAGAGATATTAATCAGCTTCGGGGTATTGGTCATTTGCTGCCTGGTGGTACTGGTGACTCAGCTAACCACACCCCAGCCCGAGGCTAACGCCGCCACCTTAAATCAAACCGAGGTCAAGCTTGAAGTCCCGGTTGCTAAAGCCCCCCAAATCGCTCAAGGGGCTGCTGATTTAGCCCCCCCCGATGCTGCCGCAGAGGATACCGACATGGCTGATGAAGATCTGATCACCACCGACTCTGGCCTGCAGTATCGCGACCTGGTAGAAGGCACCGGAGCCATGCCCCAACCTGGTCAACGGGTCACGGTACACTACACCGGCACCCTGGAAGACGGCACCCAGTTCGACAGCTCCCGTGACCGGGGTCGCCCCTTTAGCTTCAAGGTTGGGGTCGGCCAGGTGATCAAAGGCTGGGATGAAGGGGTCGGCTCTATGCGGGTGGGGGGGCGTCGCCAGCTGGTGATTCCGTCTGAATTGGGCTATGGTGCTCGCGGGGCTGGTGGAGTGATTCCTCCCAATGCCTCCCTTATTTTTGATGTAGAACTGCTGCGGATTGGCTAATCCTCTGTCATGACCAAAAGTTCGGGTCTCCCCTGGCGTGGGCAAAGTTCAGTGCGACCTGCAGGACCTTCAAACCCTGGTTTTCACCCATGGTAAAAGCTTGCTACGGTGCAGCATTCATGGGCACAACTGTAACCTCAACCCGACGCTACAATCCTAAAACTTAGGCTTGACCCACCATGAATTAGCCGCTATCCAGAGCAGCCATCGATATATTGATCGATATATTGATATCGTTCCTCCTCGGGAACGATATCAACGTATTTTTGGGGCTACTCTTAGGCCTTCAGCGGGGCATAGGACCGAGCAGATGGAATTTGAACACATTGCAAATCTCGTCAATCGGGTTGCCATTGAACGTAAAGGCCGCCCCCTAAAAGATGTAGAACGCCTGGTATTAAAAGGATCCTGGCATCATCAAACCTATAGCACCATGGCCGAAAGGGCTGGAGGCTACACCGAAGACTACCTCAAAAAAGATGTCGGTCCGAAACTCTGGCGTTTGCTATCTGAACTCATTGACCACGATGATATTCGGGTCACCAAACGTAATATTCAAAATGTATTGATGCACTGGGCGGCACAGCAAAACAGCCCAGACCTGACAGCTACCGATGGGGAAAGATCCCAGCCCTCAGCTTTCGGGGGGGGAGGCGACCCTATGGAGGCATCACCACCGGGGGCAGGAGTGGTGGCCGACCGGGCATCCCTCCAGGTGTGGGCTTCGCCCCGGCTAGATGTATCAGATTTTTTTGGCAGACAGGAGGTTCTGGTGCAGTTGCAGCAATGGCTGCACCATCAGGACTGCCGGGCTATCTTGCTGTGGGGAATGGCCGGGGTCGGCAAAACCACACTTATCGCCAGGCTGTTGGCCTCTTCCCCTTTGCCCTCTACGGCAGTGGGCTATGTCAGGTTATCCGCCGATACTACCGACGAGGAATTTTTTTCAGCCCTGGTTGACTGGGTGCAACGGGTCAATGACTCACTCACGGCACCAGCAGGCGACCCTCTGGAATGGGTCCTGGGGGAACTAGAGCAAAACCACCTTTTGCTGGTCATCGATCAGTTTGAGGCCCTGTTTGAGCCTGGCCAGATGGCGGGTAGTTTTCGCCCGAAAACCACCAGAATTGAACAGTTTTTTCATCAGGTCTCCGAACAACTCCATCAAAGCCTGGTGATTTGGGTGAGTCGAGAAAAACCCCTGAACTACAGCCAGATGCGAGGGCGCCAAATCCGGGAATATCAACTCGGGGAACTGCCCTTCGATGCGGCACAGCAGCTTTTACAGGAGCGCGGGTTACAGTCTACTGCCCCAGACTGGCAAACGCTGTTTGACCGCTATGGCGGCAACCCCCTTTTACTTAAAGGTATTGGTGCCACAGTACAGGAGGTCTATCAGGGGAAAGTTCCAGCCTTTTTATCGGCTGCCGACCTGGTCATTCCCAGCTTATTTCGCGCTGGCATTGAGCAAGTCCTGCAACGGCTTACCCCATCAGAAAACCTCATTCTCTGCTGGCTTGCCATAGCCCATGGGCCTGTTGCCATCGACACCCTGATGGCAAAGATGGTCCCTCCCCCCCGGGCCATGGCCATTCAGTCATTAGTCAGTCGGGGATTGTGCTATCCGGTAAACGATGGGGCCAAGGCCGATACAGAGCTGACCCTAGCCTGCATGGTTCAGGTGATTGTTTTAGCCCAACTGCGTCCTCTGCTGCTCCAGGAACTGCTAGAGAACCGGTTTGATCGACTCAATCGGCTGCCTCTGGTTACCGTCACCGCCCAGGAAGGTATTCAGGAGCAGCAGCACACGACTGTGCTGGTTCCCCTGGCCGATGAACTGCGGCGCAGGTTTCCCACCGACTCTGAGCTCACGGCCAAATGCCGAGAGCTGCACCAGGCGTTGCGCCATACTCAGCCCCGGCGAGAGGGTTACGGCGCGGGCAACTTCATCCATCTGTGCCAGCAATTAGGGGTCAGCCTGAGCGGCGCTAATTTTGACCACCTGAGTATCTGGCAGTGCGATCTCCGCCAGGTCAATCTGCAGGGTACGAACTTTAGCCATGCCCAATTTGCCGATACGGTGTTTGCCACCGCTCTGGGTCGTAACCCGGTCATGGCCTTTAGCCCCGATGGTCAGTATCTGGCCACTGGCGATCAGGAAGGACGCCTGTTGTTATGGGATATGACTCAGAACAAATTAGTTAGGGTGCTGGAGCAAGGCTCAGTCCAGGGCATTGTCGCTCTGGCCTTCAGCCCAGAAACCGAGTTACTGGCAGTGGGCACCGCCGGAGGCAGTCTCTGGCTCTGGTCAATGGCCTCAGGCAGCTACCATACTGAAATCCTTTTGGAGGGTAACGAAGCTGTCCTGGCCCTGGCCTTCAGTAGCGATGGCCGATATCTGGTTGCAGGCAATACCCTCGGCCAGATTGATCTCTGGGAAATTGCCTCAGGTGATCGACAAGGCCCATGGCAGCACCACCAGGGGCCTATCCACAGCCTGGCCTTTAGTGCCGAGGGGCAGACCTTCCTCAGCCGGGGAGGCGATCAACAAGTCTGCCTATGGCAGTTGTTTGAGCCAATTCCCAGGCAAACCTTTCAAGCAGGACCAACAGTACAAATTCGAGCCGCCGGATTTATGGCCGATCCCCAGTGGTCCCAACGGCCTCCGCGTCCCATCGCAGCGGGTTATGATGACCAATCTTTAACCCTGTGGGATATAGAAACCGGTCGTTCTTCCTGGACGATGCCCATTCAGGGGCAGGGCATTTTAGCGATAGCCCTGGATACCCAGGGGCAATATCTGGCCTGCAGCTATCAAGATTTTTCAGTGGTCCTCTGGCATTTGCCCCGGCACCAGATGCGCTACCGTTTGCCGCCCTTCAACACGCCGGTATGGTCCCTGGCCTTCAGTCCCAATGGTCGAGCGTTTGCCACAGCGGGGGACTACACCATTAAGCTCTGGGATGCAGACCGGGGTACATGCTGTCGCAGCTATCTGAGTCAGGCCCATCCGGTACGGTGTCTGACCTTTTTGGGGACAGGCCACCGGTTACTGACCGGCCATGGAGACCATACCCTGCGCCTGTGGGACCTATCCAGGGTTGATGTATTAACCGCCTGCCCCAGCCAACTTACGGGCCATACAGGAACCGTGCGAGCCATTGCGGTTGCTCCCAGGGGAGAGTGGTTTGCCTCCAGTGCCGAAGACCAGACGATTCGCATCTGGCACGGCACCCATCGAACCTGTGAACGGGTGATTCCGTCTCTGCCCTCCACCGTCAGCGTATTAGCCTTTCATCCTGCAGACAATCTACTGGCCAGTGCCGATGAAGACTCGTCGGTCGTGGTGTGGGACGTTAATGCTGGCGTCCAGGTGCAAACCCTGACAGGACAGGATAGTCCGGCATCCAGCCTGATGTTTAGCCCCGATGGCCGCTGGCTGGTCAGCGGTAGTCGAGACGGTGACCTGCGGGTGTGGGACTTCAACCCGGGGGCAGGCTGTCGCCTGCTGCCGGGCCATCTGGGCCAGATCCACAGCCTCTGCTGGGGGCCAACCGAAACCACCCTGGTCAGCGCCAGCCATGACGGCACCCTGCACTGGTGGGATCTAACCCAAAGCCACTCCATCAAGACCTGGCAACACCCCCAGGGCCACTGGCTCAAGGCGATCGGCCCGGGACCTCAAGGGGAAGTCCTGGCGATTACCAGTCAGGCCAATATTGTGGAAGTCTGGGATGGGAACCGGTCGCGTCGCCTGCACCGCCTGCAGGGGCACAGCCAGGATATCTGGCAGGTGGTTGTTTCTGCCGATGGCCACACCCTGGCCACCGCCAGCCAGGATGACGAAATTCGCATCTGGCAGTTGGATACCGGTTTCTGTCTACAGGTGCTACGACCCGATCGTCCCTACGAGGGGGCCAACATTTGGGGGGCAGAAGGGCTCTCTGAACCGGAGGAAACCATGCTGCGGGCGCTAGGGGCGGTGGTTCGGTATGAAGCCTGATGGGGGAATGTTAACGTTCCGTGTTGAGGGCGCACAGGCTAAAAAACGTCCTCAGCAGCCCCAGCAAAATTGGCATATCACCAATGCCGTGGAGCAGGGATTCTGACACCTCACCGTCACGAGCCATGCGATAAAACTTCCAGCCCTCGCCGTTGGTGACGATGCCATAGATCTCAAGGTCTTTACCCAGTTGCCGGTTCACCCACTGGCAGGTATGCATTTCCACCAGGCACTGGGCAGCCCCCTGTTCAAAATCATCCTTTTTCGCTTCAATGACACAACCAAAGGGAGCTTCCAAATAGGCTCGTCGCTCGGCAATTAAATAGTCCACATTGCCGCAAACGGTTTCCCCTTCCAGATAGGGACCTTTCCAAACTTTTAGCCGGTCGTAGCCTTCCAGGCCTTCTTCGCAAATGGCATCAATTAGCAGAGTTTTAGATACTTCAAGGCTTTTTAAATCAAACCGCTGCAGCCGGTCTAGCCGCTGGCGAAAAAAGTCGCTGACGGGTACAGGTTCTGCAGTCAGTTCCCAGCGCTTCAGCTCAGCAATGCCCAGATGCTTGAAGGCTTCCCGGTAGGTGAAGCTGGAAAAAGGTTTCTTTCGCTGCTGGGTTGCTGAAGTCATGGCGTGAGCGAGAATCAGGAGTTCGCCTGGTGCCCAGGCTCTGCCTGGGCATTTTCATTTGCGGCTCTGCCGCTTGATTGAGGAGGCAGAGCCGCCGGGGTACATTCCAACGCAGGGCATTGGAACGAGAGTAATCGAGTTCCATCCATAGCAAAATTCTAAGCCAAAGATCATCAAGAAAATTGATTGCTGCTTACGCCCGCATCTGGGCCACCCGCTGAAAACTACCGGGACCACATTCTTTTTCGAACTCGGCGATAATCCAGTCCTCTCGTTTGCCCAGGCGCTTGGCGCTTTTTTGCAGATACTGCAGATACTCCAGCATCTCCACCGGACGGGGATTAGGGCCATAAATCGAACCCCGGTACCATTCGTCCTTGGGCCAGCGACCGCAGTGCTCCCAGAAGGATCGTTCCGCCCAGGTGGGGGCGTTCTGGCGCAGGTAGGCCCGGCGACGATGGCTGTGAAACAGGTTAATCAGCGTCGGAATGTCGTTAATTTGATGGGCCTGGTCGGCGGAGTAAATCTCCACCATGTCCTCCAGGTTGAGGGGACGCTCGCTGATCCACTGGTGCCCGCAGTCGGGACACTTGACGATAAACGACAGCACAATTCGCCCGCACTGGGGACAGGGTTTGGTCGGGGGTGGTTTGCCGCCGCCGCCCCCCTTGTCCTTCTGCAGGGGCAGCTGATAGTCCTTAATGTCTTCGGGAAAGCCCAGACGCTCCAGGTTGCCCGCCTGATCCAGAATAATGCCGTACTGCTTGCCGGTCTGGGGCGAAATCCGCATCACCCGGCCAATTTGCTGCAGGTGCAGGGCGCTGGACTGGGTGGGCCGCAGCAGCAGCCCGACTTCCACGCTGGGTTCGTCAAAGCCGATGCTGATTACGTTACAGGAGGTCAGCACCATCAGCTGTTCCTGGCGCAGGTCCTGGTACATGCGCTGGCGCTCTTTGATGGGGGTGCCCCCTTCCACTGTGTCGGCGGTAACTCCCGCAGATTGAAAGGCATCGGCCACATGGCGGGCGTGTTCAATATCCACACAAAAGGCAATGGTGCGTTTGCCGGGGCAGAGGCGGTGCCATTCCTGCACGATTTTTTCGATCAGTTCGGGGCGATCGCAGGCGTTCTTCAGCCCAATTTCGTCATAGTCACCCCGTACAGTCTTCACTTCCTTCAGGTTAGCCACCCCATCTGGGGGCATGCTGTAGTACCGCATGGGCGACAGATAGCCCATCTGCTGCAGGTCACTGGGCACGGGGGAGGCCACCAGGGTATCCATGAAGTCTCCCAACTGCTCTTTGCCCAGGCGTTCAGGAGTCGCCGTCATGACCAGATGCACCGCATTGGGGAAGGTCTTCAGTACCGACTTGCCCACCTGGCTAAACAGGGTGATGTGGCCCTCGTCAAAAAACACCACATCCGCTGGCCACTGCTTCCACCAGCGGCGTTTCGACATGGTCTGGATGCTGGCAATCTGGATGGGAGCATCGCGGTTTTCCTCCCACCCGGCTTTGATGAAGCCACAGTGGAGGCCAAAGGCCTTCATCTTGTCGTAGGTCTGGCCCACCAGCACATCCAGATGCACCAGAAACATCAGCCGCTTACCGGCAGATTCCGCATGGGCGCAGATTTGCCCGCTGATGACCGTTTTACCCGCCCCAGTCCCGGCCACAATGGCAACCCGCTTATGGCCCTCGTTCAGCTTGCGGTAGAGGTCGTTGATCAGCTGAACCTGGTAAGGGCGGAGCTTGGGGGGAGATTGGGACATTTAGAAAGAGAGGGAGAGAGGAAGGGAGCGAAAGAATGGGGGTGGGTGAGGTGGGTGGGGTAGGTGAGGTAGGTGGGGTGGGCGGAGTGGGTGGGGTGGGTGAAGTGGGTGGGGTGGGTGGGGTGGGTGAGGGGGGAGGAATGGGGAGGAACTGTAGCGTGGGTTAGGCCTGAAGTTCCATTAGGCGAAATATCGATCACCTGGGCAGGGCCATAACCCACAGGGAGACATTTTGCCGACGGTATGGGAAGCAATGTAGGGTGCATTCGCGCAGCAATGCACCGTCCAGGAAGGACCTGATGTTTTAGCCCCCCTCGTCACTCCATCTCCTATCAAACATACCAATATACTGGTACTACTTTATGGGGCTTCCTTCAAGGGGAGTTGCTACCGAGAAGGCCGCCCGACGGGTGGGTTAAACAGCGTCTTAAGGGTTTGGGGACGGAGTTCGGGCTTTTCTCCGGCGGTTTGCCAGAGGCTTTCATAAAAGAAAAAGGACATACCGGCGTATCCCTGTTCTCGCACCGCCTGGCACTGTTGCTTGAACATGGGCAGGGGCTGGGGACGATTCTTTAACCCAGACAGCACCCCGACGCTGATGGGCACTTGCTTTTTAATCGGGTTGGTGGAAAGGCGTGAAAGCTCGTTGGTGAAGCTGGGCATATCCCAACGGTAGGTCTGCACAATCACCTCATCCACATTGCCGCCCCGCACCCAGGCGGGCCAGTCCTGCAGAAAGTTCTGGTAAGAAAATTCAGGAGGATTGGGAGATACGGAGAAAATAGCCCCCGGCTTGCGTTCTTTTACCCGTTTAGCCAGCTTGTTGGTGAACTCGGTAATTTTGTTCGTCCGCCAATCGATCCAGCGGGGATCTTTAGCATTGGCTGGAGCGATCAGGCGATTTTCCTGCTGGTAGAGCTTGGTAGTGTAGTCGTCGTAGCCGAAGGCAACGGGCAGACCAAAGTGATCATCAATCTGCACTCCATCCACCTCGTAGTTGTCGAGCAACTCATCTACCATGTCAAGGAAAAACTGCTGCACTTCGGGGTGGAAGGGGTTGAGCCATTCCAGCTTGTTTTTATCGATGCGGGTGCCGTCTCGCTGATGGGTATACCAGTGGGGATGGGTGCGCCGCAGGGGATGGTTCTGGCGAATCATAAAGCCATACTCAAACCAGGCGATGATGCTCATGCCGTGGCGCTTGCCGAGGTCAATGCATTCCTGCAGCATGTCGCGGTTGTCCTGGGCATCTTCCAGGGGGGAGCGCTCGACCCCAGGGTAAGTGCGCTTACGTTCCCCCATGAGCCGATGGCACACTTCGCTTTTGAATAGGGAAAATCCGCTGTGCCAGACGGTGGGATAAATGGTGTTGAAGTGGCACTGGGCAAGCTGCTCAAAGCCCTTTTGCAAATTATCTCGGCTAAACAACACCTCACTATCAACGTTGGTTAGCCAGACCCCCCTGAGTTCTCGCACTTGAGAACCAACATCGTCGCTCCCTCCGCCAATCAGATACTGCGCTGAAATTTTGGTGGGAGTTCCGCTGGATCGAATCAACGCCTGATAGAAAAAGGCGGCCACATCAGCTCGAGTCGCCGGGGTCAGGGGGTTAAACCGTCGCGCTATGGGATGATTAACCATCAAGCTATGCTCCAGGGCAGTCGCAACGCCCCGACTGGCATAGGCCGGAATCAGCTTCCAATCATCCAGAAATTGCTTGAGGGTTAGTTCCGGCAAATGCCGGGGTTGCAGATCGAGTCCAGAAGCTAGCGCCACTAACACCTGGGCCCGAGGCATGAGTTGGTTGGGTAAAAAGCTGCCCTCTGGATACCCCGACAACCAGCCTCCCTGGTAAGCAGCCAGGATAACAGCCGCAGCCCAATGGCTGTCGTTAACATCAAGAAATCGTCTAGCGGCCCGCTTTTCTACCTTAGGAAACGCTTTACAGACCATAGCCGCAAACTCGGCGCGGGTGACCGCCTGCTCAGGGCGAAAGGTACCATCGGGATAGCCTGAGAGTACGCCCTCTTGGAGTAGTAGCTCAATACAGGGCTGTGCCCAATGCCCCTGTATATCTTGAAGGGAAATATTAGCCATAGAAGTAAAGGTAATAACCCTTGTCCAAATCCAGAAGTGAAGTTGTGCGACGGCGAAGCTGCAGGTCTTAAGCTGGACTTGGTACAGCCCGAGCAGTAGCCTACAGGGCTACTTAATCATGAATGGGAAGGTCAAGGTTGGCAAGCCCATGGTTCAGGAATGAATAGCCCCTTAGTAATGTCTCCTAAGACTTCACAGGATCTCCATGATTTTCCGGAAAACTACAGCCCCGTAGGTTAGTCATTTTTTACCTGCTGCAAAAGATTCACTGAGCAATGAAGCCTGTCACAATTAGCGGAATCAAAATTAACAGGCTAATGATCAGCACCAGGGTACCGGGATCGATAGAGATGATGTTTTTTTCTGTCGGCGACTTCTCAGGCTCAGGCTTATCGTTTTGGGAATTGCTCATGGCTTTAGGGTCCGTCACTTCCGCGGTCGTAGTCCCGAAAGAAAGGCTGATGTTGCATCCTTGATACGACCACGAGTTTAATTAGGGTGAGCCCAGTGTACAACCTTACAGCCGCGATTGAAGCTCTTGCCCCAGGGCCATTTGCTCTCTCGCAGAACCTGCCAGGAGTACACTCACTTTACCCGCCTGAATCGTTCCCCAGTTAATTAATATCACGCCCTTACCGGTAGCAGGATTAAAGGCAAGATCCTTTAAATCCAGTTCTTTCAGCGATCTCAACCTGGTTGCATAAGTCGCGCTACTCCAGGCCGGAATGCCCAACCGTTTTGCCACCAGAGTTGGGTAAGAAGACCCGTTGAAACGAGGGTTACATTCAATGGCGACATAATGGGTCTTTTCTCCATCGGGCACCACCGCGACATCCACAGCAAATATGCCCTTCATGCCGTTATCGTCCATCCACTGGGCAAAGGGTGCCACATGGTCCCAGGGTTCGTGACTGGCAGGATACCGATTGCCCCCATGCACGCAGCCATCCAGAATTTGCTCTGAGACCAGCAAAGGTTCTACCCCAGCAGTTGTTGCCTGGTACTGCAAATTGAGAAAGGCCGAAGCGTGAACCTCTGCTTGAATTTGTAAAGGAATTTGAGGGTCAAGCTGGTCAAAGGCAGTTGCCAACTCCTCCGCATCAGAACAGCGAGTGATCCCGGCACCATGGTCAGAGACTGCCGGTTTGACATAGCAGGGAAAGGGCAGGTCATCGCAGGCTTTCGCGGCAGCTAAGTGATCAAAACGCAGGGTTCGGGGCACCGCCATGCCTAACTCTTCGGCCAGTCTAATGAAATTATTTTTAGAATTTACAAACTCAATCACCTGGCAGCATTGAGCATCCCAACCTTGAAAGACCTTGCGATAGGTATCGTGGTTATGAACAACATCGCCGAAAAAATAAACGCTAGGTTCTGGCTGGGGATTTTGGGATAACTCTTGATCTAACCGGGCAATAGAAACATCCCAAATGACATCTTCGGTGTGTTCTAAGCCGACCTGTTTGTAGTGTCCCAAAATTTCATCCCAGTCTGTTGATAATTCTGGATGAATTTGAATTTTGTCGCCGGGTTTAGTTAAACAAAGGGCACGGCCAGAGTAGAGCCGGGTACTGATGTGTTGATCGTGGGTATAAAGGGTGATGTCGTGGTTATAAATTTTCATGGGGGCTAACGACAAAGCGTGAATAACAGATAGTTTTTTTTCTAGACTAAACATTGTCTAAGTCCAGAGATAGAGTTTTGCTTAAGGAAAGCTACAGCTTTCGGCCTGGACTTAGCATAAGTGTTACTGAGTGAACAGCGTGCAGTTAACAACTCCTGTAAAAACACTCGTTACAAACGACTCAAGATCGACCATCTGACACCGCTAAACCCAAGGATACAGGGTGAAGGGTTGTGTAAAAGTCAGGGCTTCTTAATAAAAAACGCCCCGTTTGGGACGTTTCTTAGGGTTGTTGCTGCCGGTTAACCTTCTACCGAAATATGGACTTCTTGCCCCACCAGGGTGAGTAGCTGGATCAATTGCTCAACACTGAAGCGGCTAATTTCCCCATTCATCAAGTTTTGAATTCTCGGACGGGCCAGTCTCAGGGCCTTTGCCGCCTCATCGGGAGACCACCCCCGCCGTTGAATGGCACCCTGCAGGGCCAGCATTAAATCTGTGCGAATCTGCAGGGTTTCTGCTTCTGCGATCGCGTAATTTGCCAAGGTTGACTCAAAGTTTAGGGTAGCCATACCGTTGTTATATAGGAGATCAAGCACTATCAAGCGCACTACTATTGTAATTGTGGTAACTTGAAAGGCTGCTTGCCCGTAGTTTTCCTTAACGATATGCCTGACAATTTTTCTTTAATGATTCATGGTGGCGCTGGTGCCCTGGAGCACATCCGAAGAGAGGGCAGTGAAGCAAGTTTTATGGCAAGTATGCATCGCATCCTGGAAGCGGGACGACAGATTCTCGCCTTGGGCGGCTCGGCCATGGATGCGGTAGAAACCTGTGCTCAATTGTTAGAAGACGATCCCCTCTACAATGCCGGCCATGGTTCCGTACTCAACGAATACGGCGAAGTCGAAATGGATGCCTCTATTATGGATGGCCGTAACCTGGATGCGGGAGCCGTAGCCGGTATTACCAACGTTAAAAACCCGATTACCCTGGCCCGTCGGGTCATGGAAAAAAGTGAACATGTCATGCTCATTGGCAAAGGGGCCATGGAGTTCGCCAAGCTCTGCGATGTGGAGGTCAGGACCGACGACTACTTTGTGATTGACTCTCGCATTCGCCAGTGGCAAGAGGCCCAAAAGGCGGGAGGCATCATGCTCGATCACGAAGATGCCGAACCCCAACACAAACTGGGCACCATCGGCGCTGTAGCGCGGGATTGTTACGGAAATCTGGCTGCCGCCACCTCTACCGGGGGCCTGGTCAACAAACGCTGGGGACGCATCGGCGACAGCCCCATCGTGGGGGCTGGGGTATTTGCCGACAACACCACCTGCGCCGTTTCCGCTACCGGATATGGAGAACAGTTCCAGCGCACGGTGCTGTGTAAGATGATCTCTGATTTTGTCTACTTCAAGGGCATGACCGCATCCGAAGCTGCCGCTGCCGGAATTCAGTATTTAATCGACAAGGTCAACGGTCTGGGCGGTGTGATTGTGGTTGATGCCCAGGGACAATGCGCAGTGGGCCACTCCACATCTGGGATGATTTATGGCTGCATTGAGCAGGGTGGTAAGAGCATCTGTCGACTGGCTTGAAGCCGGTCGATATTGTCCTGAGATAGCTGCAAAAAAATACGGCTATGATGAGACTATTCAATCGTCAGGTCTGGCTCAATTTCTTAGCACTATTGCCTGGAACTGGCCTCACCATTCTCACCATCGCCGTTGCCTTTCTGCGGTTCTATGACGAACAAGACTTCAGCATCCTCGAACTCGTTGCCCGGCCAAAGGTCTGGAGTAACCGACTCACTGTGGCAGCCCTCCTGGTGGCACTGGTTAATTTCGGCGTTGAGTGGAACCGTCGAAACCGAGAAACAGACCGCCAGGCTGAAGCAGAGCAACGCAGAGTTGAAGAAGAGCAACGAAGAATTAAAGAAGAGCAACGAAGAACTGAAGCAAGAGAACTTGCGGCTCGCCGAGCTAGAATCCAAAATCGATGGATTATTTTACAAATACGGCATCAGCTCGACCCGAGCGAACGAACCCGAGCAGCGTTGAACGACTTCCTCGCGTTTTTAGAAGAGTATGATCGCTAGCGGCGGCGACGACAGCGTTCTGAGCAGTATTTCACCTCATGCCAACAGTCGGCCCATTTTTTGCGCCAGGTGAACGGACGCTGGCAAACGAGGCAAACTTTTGTGGGGAGATCAGACTTGGATTTTTGTCGGCCCACGGTCTATCCCTCTTCAGTCCAGGCCGGATGAGACATCAGAGCAGCCATCACCCGCACGCCCCGGAGCTGGTTTGACAGGGGCAGGTGACCATCAGGGGCACTCAAGTCCCAGATAAATTCCCCCGGATAGCGAGTCCAGATGTTGCCACTCTTCCAGCCAATGCGAGGCCACAGACGCTCCCAATCTTGACCCACCCCGAGCCAGATTTTGCGCTGTACCGACAGGCCAAATTTGCCTTCAGAATAGACGCGCCAGAGTAAATCAATGGTCTGCAGGTCTTCCTGGGGGAACTGCTCGACCTCGGTAAAATAAAGCCACTTACGGCGAACCGCATCGGGGCCGGCCAGTTCACACAACTTAAGGATATTCTGCCGATCCGCTGCCTGAAAGTCTTGACGAATCAAGCAATCTTGCAGGGGGCCGTAGTCAACACCGCAAGCAGAGGACATGGGCACTCGCCCATGGGGCCAGTGGTTGGCGAGCAGCGTTCGAATGTCATCCTGCTGGGTGGCGTAAAGCACCTGGAAAATTTTGCCATCTAAAACCGTTGGTGCCTGCACCTCACGCTTTAAAAGGGTATCTGTCAGAACCTGTAACCCGTCTGGGCCAATGGCAATCAGCTCATGGACTGCAGAAAGTTGTTTTTTGAGCGAATCCCCCCACAGTTGACCGCGCAGATCCTCCAATGTGCCGCTATCCAAAACCATAAATATGCCGTGAAACTGCCCTCTATCAATGATATGGCAATATTGAAGGGTTTTCTGACGAGAAGCGCGACATGGCTTCCCTCTCTACGCCAATTAAAGTCTATCCAGGTTCATAGGTTGCCCTGGAGAAAACGCCAGATTTGGCGCTGGCCTTGCTGATCTACTGATTGATGCCGACTCCAGGCTGGCTGTAGCCGTGCTCAAAGGCAAACCGCACAATTTGGGAACGGTTGGTAAATCCTAGCTTGGTCATAATTCGGCTCAGGTGGGTTTGCACCGTGCGGGGGCTGATGTATAAATTGTCTGCAATTTCTTTATTGGTAAAGCCCTTAACCACTTCCCAAAACACCTTTTCTTCGGCTGGGCTCAGGGGCAGGGGGTCTGGTTCAGCATCGGCCAGACCCCCTCCGCTTTTGATGGCCTCATCCATAGCTTGCTTCAGCCGTTCATTGCGAGCTACGGCTCCCTGGATTTTGGCGACCAGTTCTTGAGAATGGAAGGGCTTGACCAGATAGTCATCGGCACCAAATTCGTACCCCTGAACTCGGTCATTGAGTTCCCCCAGGCTCGACAAAAAGATAAAAGGGACCAGTTGCCCGCCGGGGCGTTCTCTGAGCAGACGGCAAAACTCGAAGCCACTCATTTCGGGCATCAAAATATCTGAAACAACTACATCAACAGGTTGATCGCCCAATTTTGCTAGGGCTTCTGCGCCTGAAGTAGCATTTATGACGTTATAACCACAGGCCCGCAGACGGCGAGTGAGTGCAATCTGGAGGGTATTGTCATCATCAACGATCAGGATAGTTATCATAGTGGGCTGGACCCTTAAAGATAGACGGCAGCAGTTATCTGAACGACAGGGCAGTTCAAAGGGGGCCTGATTGGGGGGCTAAGGGTAGGCAACCAACGCACAGGAGAAGTTTCCAAACCGAAAGAGGTTGATTGGTGGGAACCACAGTCTGAAGCATGTCTTATCCCCAGCCCAGCTCGAAACCTGTAGCCTTCCCTTAGGTAAAACTCCATTGCTGGACTTGGGCAAGGTTTAGATCTCGGCTGAACGTTTTCAACAATCCATAGTGAGGGCAAAAAGAGCATTAGACTGTGGGTTGATTTGTCGTTTCCGGGGCAATGTGCAATGTATGAGCGGATTACTCCTCCTTCGGTCGGCAATCTCATCACCTTATTCTCATCACCTTATAAAGGGGGTGAGCCAGTCGTAACAGATAAGCCTATAGTTCCCTACTTTCGTGGAGATGGAACGGGGGTAGACAGTTGGTCTGCGGCCCAGCGTTTTTTTGCTCAGCCCCCATCGCGACGTCTTTCAGGGGACGTTACCGAGCTATCTCGGTGTCTTCTAGTTCATTCATAATGCGACAAAACAGGGCAATACCTTGCCGGGTGCCTATTGCATTGAGATCGCCCCGTCTCACCTTTTGGCCAGGGTTTATCAAAGTTTAAGAGATGATGAGGGTGCTGGTCGCCCACCGCATAGCCAGAACCCTCATTCCTTCATTGCAAACTTGAGGCGTTTGCCAAGCCGTAACCCCATATCGTTGTGAAGCCAAGGGACGCAAGTTTGCAATGGTTTGCTGATAATGGCTAGCGGCAACTGAGCCTTCTGCCGTAGGGTAAGCTAACATTTGCCTGACCGATATCCAAGCTACACCACACTTTTACAGAAGTGAGAGGGGGAATTCATGACTGACCAATCATCTAAAATTATCTATACATTGACAGATGAAGCGCCCGCATTAGCCACCTATTCTCTTCTCCCCATTATCCAAGCCTTTACCAAAGCAGCTAGTGTCACGGTTGAAGCCAGCGATATTTCCCTATCTGGTCGCATTCTCGCCAACTTTCCGGACTATTTAACCGAAGACCAGCAACAACCCGATGCCCTAACGGAGCTGGGAGAACTGGCCCAGACCCCTGATGCCAACATCATCAAACTGCCCAATATCAGCGCGTCCATTCCCCAACTCGTAGCCGCTATCAAGGAGCTACAGGAGAAAGGGTACAAGGTACCGGACTATCCCGCAGAGCCCAAAACCGATGAAGAGGCTGTGATCAAACAGCGATACAGCAAAGTATTGGGGAGTGCCGTCAACCCCGTACTGCGGGAAGGAAATTCAGATCGTCGGGTGGCGGCAGCGGTGAAGCAGTATGCCCAGAACAATCCCCACTCCGTGGGAGCCTGGACCCCTGATTCCAGATCCCATGTGGCCCACATGACGGATAGCGACTTCTACGGTAGTGAGAAATCTGTCGTGGTTGAAACCGCCGGGTCGGTCAAGGTAGAACTCTTGGCCGAGGATGGTTCCACCATCGTATTGAAGGAGAAGACTGAGGTACTGGCGGGGGAAGTGCTGGACTCAGCAGTCATGAACGTCAGGGCTTTGCGCGAGTTCTATGAGCAAGAAATGACAGCGGCCAAAGCGGAGGATATTTTGCTCTCCCTCCACGTGAAGGCCACGATGATGAAGGTATCCGACCCCATCTTGTTTGGGCACGCGGTGACGGTGTATTTCAAAGAGGTGTTTGACAAATACGCTGATACCTTTGCGGAATTGGGCGTCAACCCTAACAACGGGCTGGGGGATGTTTATGCCAAAATCCAGACGTTACCTGATGACCAGCGAGAGGCCATCGCCGCTGATTTAGAAGCTACCTACGCCGAGCGTCCCAGACTGGCCATGGTCGACTCCGATAAAGGCATTACCAACCTCCATGTGCCCAGTGACGTGATTATCGATGCGTCGATGGCTGCCGCCATTCGCTCCTCAGGCAAAATGTGGGGACCCGATGGCAAGCTGCACGACACCAAGGCGATGATTCCCGATCGGTGCTACGCCACCATGTATCACGAAATCATCAAGTTTTGCCAGGAAAACGGGGCGTTTGACGTGACCACCATGGGTAATGTGGCCAACGTCGGCTTGATGGCCCAAAAGGCGGAAGAATACGGGTCCCATGATAAGACCTTCGAAATTCCAGCTAACGGCACTGTGCGAGTCGTGGATTCCGCTGGCACGGTCCTGATGGAGCACGCTGTGGAGCGAGGCGATATCTGGCGCATGTGTCAGACGAAAGATATTCCCATCCAGGATTGGGTCAAATTAGCGGTGAATCGGGCCAGGGCAACGGGATCTCCCGCTGTTTTCTGGCTGGATGCCAATCGCGCCCACGATGCCAACATTATTGCCAAAGTCAAACAATATCTCCCCCAGTACGACACCACGGGATTGGATATCCAGATACTCCCCCCGGTCAAAGCCATGCGCTTTACCTGTGAACAAATCAAAGCGGGAAAGAACGTGATTTCAGTAACAGGCAATGTTCTGCGGGACTATTTGACCGATTTATTCCCCATTTTGGAGTTGGGCACTAGCGCCAAAATGCTATCCATTGTGCCGTTGCTGGCTGGGGGTGGCCTGTTTGAAACCGGCGCAGGGGGCTCAGCTCCCAAGCATGTGCAGCAATTTCTCAAGGAGGGCCATCTGCGGTGGGATTCCCTGGGCGAGTTTTTGGCCCTGGCCGTCACCCTGGAAGACATGGGCCGCAAAACCAACAATGACAATGCCCTGATCCTGGCTGAAGCCCTCAACATCGCCAATAGTCATTACTTAAGTAGTGGTAAAACACCTTCGAGGAAAGTGAATGAGTTGGACAACCGGGGCAGTCACTTTTATTTAGCCCTGTATTGGGCAGAAGCGTTAGCCACCCAGGATAAGAACCCTGACCTCAAGGCCACATTTGCCTCCCTGGCCCAACAGCTCAAGGACAATGAAGCCAAAATTGTGGATGAACTCAATGCCGCCCAGGGACAGCCCGTAGATATTGGTGGCTATTACCGACCCGATACCGCCAAAGCCAGTGCGGCCATGCGCCCGAGCGCCACATTCAATGCGGCCTTAGCTGCTGTTGGATAAAAGACCGTTTGCCCTGAGTTGTATTGAGGCGGTCTCTGAAAAAGAATTTACCGAATATTGTCCATTCGCTGTAGGGGCGAAGCATCTGGGCAAAAACTATGGGGAATAGTCCAGTTAATTTCCTACCAGATGCTTCGCCCCTCCGGTTGGTAATTTCTTTCTCAGACATCTCCTTACCCGGATAGTCAGGGTAGGTCGAGCGGTGCTGGGCCGGTGCTGCAGTAAGCACGGGGGAGTTTAGCCGCTAAAATCAAGGTAGTTTTCCTCCCCCCGTCGCCCATGGTTACCCTGCAACTGCGACAACTCGATGTCCCCCCTGGACAGCGCTTGCTGCTCCACGACGTAAGCTGGGATGAGTTTGAAGCCATCCTGGCGGAGCTGCGGGAACATCGAGGCAGTCGCATCGCCTACGACAACGGCCTGCTAGAAATCATGGCACCGCTACCCGAACATGAATCTGACAAAGAAATTATCAGTGACCTGTTGAAGGCCCTGCTGGAAGAACTGGACCGGGAGTTTCTTACCCTTGGGTCCACTACTTTTAAGAACAAAGCCATGCTGAAAAGCATTGAGCCCGACCAGTGTTTTTACATTCAAAACGAAGCGGCTGTAAGGGGTAAAAAACGGCTGGATCTCACCGTCGATCCCCCGCCCGATCTGGCATTAGAAGTAGACGTGACATCACGAACCCATCCAGAAACCTACGCTGCCCTGGGGGTGCCCGAACTGTGGCGACGGGAAGGCCAGACGATTCGCATTTACCAATTACAGTCTGGTCAGTATGTTGAGGTCCAGAACAGCCCCACTTTTCCGGATTGGCCCCTGCAGGAACAGATTCCCCCCTTTGTTGCCAAAAGTCAGACCGAAGGGCGTAACACCGCCATGAAAGCCTTTCGACAGTGGGTCAGGGATAGGAAAGCGCGCATCAATCAGCAGTGAATCAAAAAAATGTTTTTGTCACTGGTTTAGGTCTGGTGACTGCCCTGGGATCATCGGTACAGGACTGTTGGGATCGCCTTTTAAATGGAGAAACGGCGATTCACCTACGGCAGCCCTTTGCCGAACTTCCCGTCATCCCTTTAGGAATGGTCGGCAAGCATCCCGCAAAGGTTCAAGATTTGTTGATCCCCGCCCTGACGGAAGCTCTTGAAGATGCTGGGCTGCATAATCCTCTGCCGGATTGCGGAGTCGTCATTGGTTCCAGCCGGAGTTTTCAGGGGCAGGTGGAAGCCATGATGATTCCCTGGCTAGCTCAAGGGCAGCCCCCGCCCGGGGATGAATGGATAGAGGCTCTGCCCCCCATGGCAGCCATCACGGTTGCTCGCAGGATTGGCGCGACTGGTCCAGTAATGGCACCGATGGCAGCCTGCGCAACAGGACTGTGGGCTATTTTTCAAGGGGCGGAGTTGATTCGGCAGGGAAAGTGCGATCGCGCCATCGTCGGTGCCGTCGAAGCCCCTGTGACCCCCCTCACCATTGCCGGTTTCCAGCAAATGGGTGCCCTGGCCCAAACCGGCTGCTATCCCTTTTCTACTCAACGGGAAGGACTCGTGCTGGGAGAAGGTGCTGCGGTGCTTATTTTAGAATCAGCTGAGGCAATCGCCAGGCGTTCCTACCGCAACCTGTACGGACAAATTCTAGGATCGGGTTTCAGTGCCGACGCCTACCACATGACCAGGCCTGAACCCAACGGGCAGGGCAGCCGCATTGCATTGCAAAATTGCCTTCACCGCAGCGGCTTGCAACCCACAGATATCGACTACATTCACCCCCACGGCACCAGCACTGAGCTCAACGACCGATTAGAAGCCAGCTTGATTCAAGCCAGCTTTCCCCAGGTGCCTCCCATCAGTTCCACCAAAGGGGCCACCGGCCACACCCTGGGAGCATCAGGAGCCATCGGAGCCGTCTTCAGTCTGCTGGCTCTAAAGCACCAGATTTTGCCGCCCAATGTAGGACTGGCTAGAGAGGCCATCTACCCTAACCTGGTTAGAGCGGCGACGCCTCAAACCCTAGAAACGGCTCTATGCTTTAGCTTTGGGTTTGGTGGACAGAATGCCGTATTAGCTGTCGGCCAATAATAGATTTGGAAGATATTCAGACATTTAGGTGGTCTCTAAAAAAGAATGTACCGAATATTGCGCATTCGCTGTAAGGGTGAGGCTTCTGGGAGGAAATTGACGAGACTGTTCCAATAGCTTTTGCCCAGATGCTTTGCCCCTCCAAGGGGTACTTTCTTTGTCAGAAATCTCCTTGGGTATCAGGTGCCAGGTGTCAGCCACAACCTGCTGATACCCGATACCTGGCACCCATCCACCCATCCACGCCCCCACCCATCCACGCCCCCACCCATCCATCCAACCCCCATGCCCTCCAATATTGCAAATAAATCCCAATAGCCCTTGACAGGGTACTCATACTTCGTACTACACTCATTGATCTCAATTGCAAATTATTTGCATTAGCTTAAGTTTAGAGTTAAGAGGTTACTCATGAAATGGACCCGTCGTTCCTTTGTGGCTACTGCTGCCACCGCTGCACTCATTACTGCGGCAGCCTGTAGCCCATCTACCGAAACCACCGAAGAAGCCGCCACCACCGACGCTGTCAGTGGCGAAGCTGACTCTGAAGAAGTGGTCAACGTTTACTCTTCACGTCATTACGACAGCGATGACCAGATTTATCAGCAGTTCACCGAAAGCACCGGCATTGAGGTCAACCTGATTGAAGGGGATGCCGATGAGCTGATTGAGCGCATCCAGAACGAAGGGGAAAACAGCCCCGCCGATGTGCTGGTTACCGTCGATGCCGGTCGTCTGTGGAGAGCCGAAGAGGCTGGTTTGTTTCAGCCCATTGATTCTGAAGTGTTGAACAGCGCCATTCCCGAGAGCCTGCGCCATCCTGAAGGCCAGTGGTTTGGCTTGACCCAGCGGGCTCGGGTGATCGTTTATAACCAGGATGCTGTCGATCCTTCGGAACTATCTACCTACGAAGCTCTGGCTGAGCCCCAGTGGAAAGGCCGCGTCTGCATTCGCAGCTCGGGCAACATCTACAACCAGTCTCTGATGGGTTCGATGATTGAGACCAAGGGCGAAGAGGCTACCGAAGCCTGGGCTAAGGGCATCGTTGCAAACCTGGCTCGCGAACCGGAGGGCGGCGACACCGACCAGATCAAGGCTGTTGCCGCTGGCCAGTGTGATGTGGCCATCGTTAACCACTACTACTGGGCTCGTCTGGCTAAATCTGACGATGCCGCCGATCAAGAAGTGGCTGAGGCAACCGGCATTTTCTTCCCCAACCAGGATGACCGGGGTACCCATGTCAACATCAGCGGAGCCGGGGTGATTGCAACCGCTCCAAATTCGGACAATGCGATCGCCTTTATTGAATACCTGGCCACCCCGGAAGCTCAAGCCATTTTTGCCCAGAGCAACAACGAATATCCTGTGGTGGAAGGGGTTGATATTGACCCTGTGGTAGCTGAAATGGGGAACTTTAAGGTTGATGACCTTAACGTCTCGGCCTATGGCCCCAACAACCCCGACGTGGTTAAACTCGTAGATCGGGCTGGCTGGAAGTAAGGACAAGGTTTAGTTCGGAATTTTGCAATACAAATTTTGCAATACAAATCCGGTATTACCCGTCCCCTCCCAGGAGAAGCTACGGCTTATACATAAGTCCTGCTTTTTCAAATCGCGCTGCATCGATCCCCCCAATCCCCCTTTTTAAGGGGGGCAATGGATTCTGTCAGGTGAAATCTGCCCCCTTAAGTAAGGGGGGCTTGATTAAAAAACTCAAAAAGAGCCAGGCTGGGGGGATCAACACAAGCATTAAGCCTCAAAGAAAAGATGTGTATAAGCAGCAGCGACTGCTGAATGCTCAATTCTGCCCATCCTGGAGCCAATGAGGCCTTTCAGCAGCCTGCAATTGGGAATGGTTTGCAGTAATTGTTGCGGCCATTACCTTAAGGTTCTCAATGAATATGATCCGAACGATGTAAAAAGATTCCTTAGAACAGGTAGAGTTTAATGCAGAGCATTTTCAATAAGCCTGGGTAGCACCGTCCGCGATCTTAGTTCATGGATAATTATCCCTTTACCGTTACATGGCCATTCCCTCCGTTCTCAAGCTCGATACCGTTACGAAGCAATTTTTTCCTGATGTGCCGCCGGCGGTCAATCAGGTGAGTCTGGCCCTGGGGCAGGGCGAATTGCTGGGGCTCTTAGGGCCGTCGGGGTGCGGTAAGACAACACTACTTCGGTTAATTGCGGGTTTTGAGCAACCCGATAGGGGCACCATTTACCTGGAGGGTCAGGCGGTTTGCGGTAGCTGCTGGCTACCCCCAGAGCATCGAGATTTGGGGATTGTGTTTCAGGACTATGCCCTGTTTCCCCACCTCAGTGTCGAAAAGAATGTGGCCTTTGGGCTCAAGCAACTGTCGCGCCGGGGGCGGTTGTCGAGTCAGCAGATACGAGAGCAAACGGCAGATGCGATCGTCCTCGTCGGCCTCAAAGGCTTCGAGGCTCGCTATCCCCACGAGCTTTCTGGAGGTCAGCAGCAGCGGGTGGCCCTGGCCCGAGCCCTGGCTCCCCGTCCATCCCTGGTATTACTGGATGAGCCCTTCAGCAACCTGGATGTGCAGGTGCGCCTGTACCTGCGGCAAGAAGTGCGCGACATTCTCAAAAAAGTGGGGGCCTCTGGGGTGTTCGTCACCCACGACCAGGAAGAAGCCCTCTCCATTGCTGACCAGGTTGCCGTTATGCGCGATGGCCGTTTAGAGCAGCTGGGGACTCCCGAGAGCATCTACAGTGAGCCAGCATCTCGCTTCATTGCTGAGTTCGTCACTCAGGCCAATTTTCTCTCCGCCCGACGCAGTGCTCGGGGTTGGGAAACAGAAGTGGGCTGCTTTGAGCTGACTGTAGCCCCCTGCGCCGGAGCGGAGGCTGCCCATAGGGTCGACAGCGGTGCCCTGATGATACGCCAGGAAGACCTGCATCTCGAAATAGATGACAGCGCCCCCCTATTCGTGAGGGACCGGCAATTTTTAGGGCGCGAATATAAGTACTCCCTGCTGACTCCGTCGGGTGCTACCCTGCACGCCCGTATGCCCATCAGCCAGCCCATTGATATTGGTAGCCATGTGCGCCCATCCCTTAAATCGCAGCAGGTGCGCCTTTATCCCCAAGAAGTTGTTGCCCGGTATGGGTCTACTGCTCCATCAGACTCCTCTACCCGGTCTGTCGCGTAGCCACACCTTTGGTCGCCTAGCCACACCTTTGCTAGCCACACCTTTGCGGGACGATTTGCTCACCCTCCATCCCCCCATCCCCATTACTCAATCGGGGCCTCAAACTTCTTCGCTTGCTTGGGCAGCAAAAACGTCAGCCCCAGACACAGCAGACTCAGGGCCAGAATAAGCGCCAGGGTAATTTGCATCGCCTCCACAGCGGAGGCATCGAGGATTGTATCCAGGGAGGGTTGAATCTGCGCTGGCAGTTGGGCAAATAGGGCATCCCGTTCGTCGCGGGTAAAGGTTTGAATGGCGGTTTGTAATGTGCGAATGGCGTCGCGACGAACGCTGGTATCGATGGTCTGGCCAAGTTCGGCGATGATGCTGTCTACAATGCGAGCAGAGGCCAGGGCAATTAGAATAGTGCCCAAAATTCCCCGTCCTAGAGAAGCGCCCAGGTTTTGAAACGGGCGGTACACGCCTCGTGCTTCGGCCTTCTCGGTTTCGGCAGTGGCGGAAAAAGTCAGGGACGTGATGTAAGTGATAAACAGGCCGGTACCTACGCCCATGACTATTAATGCGGGGAGTAACCCCCAGGCAGTTACCGTAATACTGACAGCCCCCAGCAACATGGCAATGCCGATGCTTTTAATCAGCAATCCGGCCTGCAACAAATAACGGGGAGGATAGGGGGCATGTCGCTTAACCAGCACAATTAGCACCACCAGTTGGGCAATGGTGTAAGGCATCACCGCCAGGGCAGTGCGAAACGAGTTAATGCCGATGACTGCCGGAATGAACTGAAACAGGTTAAAGTTCACCCCCGCCGAAATCAGGGTATGCAGGGTACCGATCGCCAACCCGGTAATGTAAACCTTGCGGTTAAAAACCCCCATCCGCAGCAGCGAAGCCTCGCGACGACTTGCCCGTTGCCGTTGCCAGAATATCAGCAGAGCCAGACAAATCACCCCCGCCGAAATCAGCACCGGCACAATGGAAATGCCAAACTGAACCAGCAGAATATTAAACAGCCAGGGCTGTTTTTTGGGAGTCCACCAGCCGTATTCCCCGGCCAGACTAATGCCCACCAGAGTTAGTCCGAACCCGCCCAGGGACAGAAGACCGCCTACCCAGTCTATGGGCGGCGTGTAGCCCGGTGCAGGGATTTGGGTTCGACGCACTAGCAGCCAGATCGCAGGGATCAAAATTAGCTCCAGGGCAAAGGCCCACCGCCAGCTCAGTTCAAACGCCATCAAACCGCCCAAGATGGAGCCAAACAACGTGCCGACAATGCCCGATACAGAGAGGGCCAACAGGCCGTACTGCTCAGCCGCATCGTCATAAAGATGGACAATTAGAGCCAGGGGAGTGCTGACCAAAGTTGCCGAGGCCAGGCCAATCAAAACCGAAAACCCCAGGGTAAAAATTCCCATATCGGGGCTTGTGATAACCACGATGAGTCCTAACCCGTACAACCCCAGGGCCACTTTAAAAATCCGTCTGCGCCCGAACCGATGCCCCAAATTTTCAGCCGTGGGGGCAAAGGATGCCGTAACTAGAGACATGAGCACCAGAGCCGACTGTACGTAGCCCACGCTAGAGTCAAATTCTCGCACCATGGGCGGCATAATGGGGGGCACCACGCCAATGCTGTAGGACACCATAAACAGCGTCAGGCAGAGGCCAATGGGTGAACTCCACTTATGCCAAAAAGAGGCGTTAGACGGAGCGGTCATAGGCGACATCAAAATCGTGAAGGACTCATCATCTTACGAGGGACACCAAGTTCAGCTCGGGATCAGGCGTTTTCGCCAGGGCACAATTCTACGCCTGGACTTGAACAGCTTTCTGCATCGATTCTCGACAGTAAACATAAGGAATACATAAGGAATACATAAGGGTCTTACCGATTCAATTGTTAGGCTTGAGGGCGCTGCAGAAACGGAAAAAACAGCATAAATTTAGCCTGGGGCTGAAAAGACCCACTATGCTTATTGCGATATCGTTTTCCTGTTTGTTGCACTATGGCCCTATGGTCAATGCTCCATCCTAAACAGCCGCCGGGCGCTTCTTCAAATAGTTGGAATCGCCATTTGCCGAGAGCTGCAGCGGTGACCGGAGGGATTTTTGCCGTCGCGGCCTTAATATTGGGGTGGATGGGGTATCAACTTGTACGGCGAGAGCTACCGCAGTTTCTTAACGACAACCTCAGCGACGCCCTGGGCCGACCCATTCGGGTCGGGGAGTTTAAGCGCTTAGGCCCAACCGGCATTTATTTAGGCCCGGCCCTTGTTCCCCCCACAGAAGATAACTATACCTGGCTCAGGGCCGAAGCTCTGGCGGTCAGCTTTAACCCTTTAGAGCTAATTTTTACCCGCACCCTGCGGCCCAGCATTGTTTTCATAGAACCCCAAGCAGCTTTGAAGCAGAGCTTCGATGGAGAATGGCAGGTTGAACCGCCCGACTCGGTAGGAGAGGAAGGCTATTTCAAAACCGAGTTAAAAAGCCTGCAAATTCGCAATGCCAGGCTGGCCATTGGCCCGATTTCTAGAGCCTCTATTGTAGAGGTGCCGGAGGGGGTGACCAGCGCCACGCTGGTTGTGCTGGAAAACGTCAACCTGCGGCTTCGATTCGGTGGAGAAGACAATCAAACCGCTGCTCTAGTCATGGGTGGACGTTTGAATAACGGAGCGTTTCAACTCAAAGGCGAAGGTCGGCTAGATACTCGCGATGTCAACCTATCGGTGCGGGGGCAACAACTGCCGGTTGAGTCAGTCAACCCTCTGTTTGGAGGCGATTTCTTCGTGCGGGATGGCCTGCTGTCCTGCAATTTAGATCTGGAGGTACGCCCCGGCGAAGACGACCCTTTAAAGGCCACCGGAACGGCGCGATTGCGCAATGGAGATGTGGTTTTTGCGGCCCTGCCCTCTGCCTTTCAAGACATCAACGGCACCATCGCTTTAGATGGTCTGGGAGGCACCCTGCAGAACAGCTCTCTAAAGTTTGGCTCAATTTTAGTCAGGGCGGCTGGGGACGTTGACTTAAAGGACGGTCATAATCTGCAGGTTGAAATTCCCGACGTCAGCGTTGAGGATATCGAATCATCCTTCGCCCAGGAATTGCCCATTGCCACTGCCGGCAGTTTTAACGTCAAAACCAACATTACCGGCGATTTGCTGGTCCCCCAGGTGAATGGGCAGCTCACCAGTCTTGGCCTGGTTCAAATTGACCGGTTGGAAATTAGCTCCATTGCCACCGACTTTGCCGCCAACTTAGAGGGGTTTACCCTTAATCAGGCCAGGGTCAGTCCAGTCACCGGAGGCACCATTACCGCCCAGGGCACAGCCGGTTTTCGACGGCAGGAGTTGCTGCGTCCAGATCTAAACTTTACCGCCCAAACGAATCTACCGCTGGATGGCCTCGCCGCCCTCTATGGCGTCACCCTGCCCTTTGGCCTTGAGCTAGGGCCATTGATTGCAGAGGCCCAGATCACCGGCACCCCCGCTGACCCCAGGGCTACCGCCACCTGGCAACTGCCGGGCTCGACCTTCCCGGCCCAGGGCCAGGCCAACTATGCTTCCCTGCGGGCGCAGGTCCAAAACGCCCAGGTTCAAGTGGGGGAGGGTACTTTACAGGCCAATGCCGATGCTGATCTGAGCAGCCTCGACTGGCAGGCTACCTTAGCCGGTGGGGCGCTTTCTCTGGGGGCCATTTCTCCCCTGCTGCGCGGCACGGTAGATACCGATATCCAGGCTGCTGGCAATCTTCTGGCGTTAGGTCCGGCGGGGATTCAAGCCGAAGGGTCGCTGCGTCTGTCGGATACGGTTCCCCTCAATATGGCAGGGGCAGAACAGGTGATGCCTGGCCCCCTCACCGCCCGCTTTGCCTGGAACGGCCAGCGGCTGGAGGTGCCTGCAGCCCTAGCCCCCAACCTCTACGTCAGCGGCGGCACAGATGTCACCTTTCCTCAAAACAGACGACTGCCAGATTTAAGCGGCATGAACTTCGCCGCCCGCTTGTCGAACTTTAACCTGGGCGCAGCTTATGGGCTGTTAGACGCCCCCGCATGGATTCGCCTCACTGGGCTGGTAGACTTTGACGGCACCCTACAGGGCAGTCTGCAAAATCCCCGCCTTGCCGGAACCGCCGGGCTGAGACAGTTTGCCATTAATGACTTGGCCCTGGCGTTAGATGTGGCTGGCCCCCTGCAAGCTTCTCTGCAGGACGGCGCGCTGATTGGCCTGCGCGGGGAACAGACGGAGATTGCAGCGGAAATTGATCCCGATTTGTGGCCCAACTCCTTTCGGTTCGTGAATGGAGAACTACTGGCAGAAGGGCAGCGGGAAGGCAATATTCTCAACGCAGAATTGCAGAACTTCGATATTGTCAGCCTGGCCATGCGGCCTATCGAAGCCCCAGAGCTAGGTCTTGTCAGCGGCATGCTTAATGCTAATGCCCGGTTTGATCTAACCGATTTGTTTGATCCGAATGTGGCGGCGAATTTTGCGATCGCCACCCCCGCCCTGGGCACCATCAAAGCCGAAACCCTGACCGGCAAAGTTTTTTATCGTGATGGGCAAGCCCTGCTCACGGGGGGCAACTTGAAGCTCACCCCCGACACCCAATTTCTGCTCACCGCCCGGGGTGGTCTCTTTCCCCAGTGGCAGGCCCAGGCAGAAATTACCGCGGTGAGTGCCCAGCTAGGGGACCTGATGCAAGCCCTGAGCCTTTACAGCTACGCTGACCTGGGCAATTTGTTCGAGCCGCCCACCCTGGGAACTGCAGCCGATCTGCCCACCAATTCCGTGGGTCATGCCAATGGCTCCCTGCTGGCCCAGGCAACCCTGGCTCGGGCACTGCAAGCATTAGCCCAGATTCAAGCTGATCAACAGGCCGCCGTACTTCTGCCGGATCTAAACCAACTTGACGGCAGCATATCCGGTCGATTCAGGTTGGCCCTATCTCAGCAGGACGGCATTGCTGCCGACTTCGATCTCACCGGCCAGAACTGGATCTGGGGTCGCTACGACTTCGGCAACCAGTTCATAGCAAGGGGACTGTATGGGGATCAAACCCTTTCCCTCAATCCTGTAGAATTTCGGGCCAGCGACACCCGCCTCAGCCTGGCCGGAGATGTGTCCCTCACGGATTCCAACCTGAAGATCCGGGCGGAAAGTCTTCCCCTCAAGGCCGCCTCTACCTTATTGGCAAGCCCCGTCGAAGTGGCAGGATTCGTCAATCTCAACGGTGACCTCACCGGGCCGTATACCAATCCCCTGCTGACCGGTCAGTTTGCCGTAGACGAAGCCACTATCAACCAACAACCCCTAACAGAAGTCAGCAGCACCTTTGAATACGAAGATGCCTACTTTAGCCTTAACGGTCGTGTCGTCGGTGCCGTTCCCGAACCCCTTACCTTCAGCGGTCGGGTTCCTTACGCTTTGCCCTTTATGACCGTGCGGCCCGATACCCAGGAAATTGACCTCCGGGCCAGCCTTAAAGATGATGCTCTGTCTTTGATCAATCTGCTTACGCCCCTGCTTACCTGGGGGGGCGGCAAAGCCAACATCGACGTGCGCCTGGGGGGCACCCTACAGCGCCCCCTGGTGAACGGGGTCGCCGCTTTTAATGGAGCCGTTTTTAACAGTCCTTTTCTAGATGCCTCGCTGCAGGATCTCAATGGCGAAGTCCAGTTTCGCGGCACTCAAATTCGCGTCCCCTCCCTGACGGGCACCGTCTTTGACGGCGGGTTTGCCCTCACCGGTAGTCTGCCTTTACTACCCACCGATGCCCTGCCCTCAGAACAGGGCCTGAACCTGGCCTTAAATGAGCTGGACTTCAAATATTTTGATGAAGTAAGCAGTGTTGTCAGCGGCAATATGACCCTGACCAATGCCGTTTTAGAGCCTGTCATCGGCGGGGAGGTTTTACTACAAAATTCCTTTGCCAGGGTAGGGCCACAGCTGATTGCGCTGGCTCAATTTCTGTACGATCCCCCCAGTGAGTTTCAGACTCTGATTGCCGCCCTGGATGATCTGCCCCCGGCCCAGGTTGATGATCTGCGTATTTTACTGAAACCCGCAGTAGTGAAGTATCCGCCTATATTTTCGTTTGATCTGCTTGGGGATCTCGCGGTGAGTGGGCCAACCAATCAACTGGCCGCCGAGGGAGGACTTGACTTCACAGATGGATGGGTCAACACCATTACGGCAGAGTTTTTCCTCGAACCGGGGCGCAACAACGTCGCTCTGTTCTTACCTGAAAACGGACTCAACCCTTATCTCGATCTGGTGTTATCGGCCAGAATTCCCCTGCAGAGGAACTATAACATTCGCCCCTGGGAAACCACCGTTGGCCTGGCAGAAATTCCCGACATTGACCCCCTGGGCAGCACTACCGCCTTCGATGAAATTCAAATTGAAGCCAGGGTAGCCGGCCCAGCTACTAACCTGTTCGACAATTTGCAACTCACCAGCAATCCGCCCTATGCCCAGAACCAGCTTTTGGGTATGGTCTCTGGCGGCTACCTGTCTGACCTGGGGGGCGGCGAACCTACCCTGGCGCTGGGGTCCAACATGCTTAGCGCGGTTTCCGCCGACACCCAGGATGCCCTGGGGGATGCCCTGGGCCTGAGACGGTTCCGGCTGACGGCCTCGACCGTATTACCCACCGATGGGGGAGATACCCTCGGCTATGGCATTGGGGTAAGCCTGGGCATTACCGAAAATATTTCTGCCACCCTGGTACAGGTCTTAAACCAAAGTCAACCCATTCAATTCAATGCCCGCTATCGCATTGACGACAACTGGGGCATTAGGGGCTCTACCAACTTCAATGACGACAATCGGGTCTTTCTGGAGTACCGTGTTGAGTTTGATTAAGCTAGCTCAAATTACGCCTTTAGCCCATGCCTCTCTGATCCAGAGGGAGTTAAGGTAAAAATGTACCTTCTACACGTCCCGCCCCAGAGTTTTACCCGGAGCAAATCTCTATTGCTGCAGGTGGACCTGATACCCCAAGTCCAGCTCGAAATCTGGAGCCTGCCCTGAGGCAACACTCCACTTCTGAACTTGGACAAGGTATACCCCTAGTCCAGCTCGAAATCTGGAGCCTGCCCTGAGGCAACACTCCACTTCTGGACTTGGACAAGGTTTAAATGACGTTACGCTCCTTTCACCATGAAACGTCCACACTGTTTACCCTGTCACCTGATTGCTCGAAACGTTTTTATCCTTTTGGCCACCATCGCTGCAAGCCTAACTATAGTTGCGGAAATTCATGCCGCCGCTAACGAACAACCGGGTTACCGCACCGAAGCCCTGCGTCGTTTGTTTGCCTACCAGATTATGCTCAAGTTTGATTGACATAGGGGCGTGCAGCAGCTGGCAATTGGGTAGAACACGGCGACTACTTTGCCTAAGATCTAGCTTTGCCTACCTTGGCCCGATTTCGCCACCACTACACCACATCAAGCGTTTTACCCATGAGCTTGCGAAACTCAAGCATCGCGGTGTAAGTAGGCATAACAAAAATCGTGTCGCCATCGTTGGCCCGTTCAAAGGAAGCGTCAATGGCCTCTCGAATATTTTCGAGCGTTGGAATGGGTTCGGCGTGCTGGGATTCTAAAGCATACTTTAGCCGCACTCGCATATCCTTAGCCCGAACGCCGGTGCAAATGATCCACTGAATTCGGGCGTTGTTAAGTCGCTCCAGCTCACTATCCCAGAGCCAGGACACATCTTTACCATCAGCCGTATTGTCATTGATGGCCAGGATAAGTTTTAGATTAGGAATATTTCGCATCAGCTCCAGACTAAGGCTAAAGCTGGCAGGATTTTTAACCAGTAACAGGCGATAGTTCACCTGCTTCGAACCCTCTTGACGGGTGAGAATTTCGCCTCGCCCAAACGCTGGTTTGAAGTTCTGTAAACCACTGATAGCCGTTTCGCTGTCCACTCCCAACAGTTTGGCAATGGTCATCGCCGTCAGGGCGTTGTAGACATGAAAAAAACCAGGGGATGCCGTCTTCGCTGCAGAAATTTGGACAGTTTCGCCGTTGATGGTGCCCTGAGCATCAAAGGTTGTGGTCAGGTCTGCGTTGATATGAATTTGAGTGGCTTCCAGCCCCTGGTCATCTGCTTCGCGGTGATGCAAAGTCCCCTCGTAGGGCAAAAATTTAGAGTAATCTGCCGATAGGGAAACGAAATAGGTGGCATTATCGAGCCCTTTGGTCAGCCGGGCCGTACGGGGGTCATCTCCATTCACCACCACCGCCGCGCCGGGACATTGGGCAATACCGTCCCGAATCAGCTTTTCGGTGCGGTCAATTTCTCCGTAGGCATCCAGCTGATCTCGATACAGGTTGGTAACTGCAATCACCTCAGGATTGAGGACGGTTGCAATGCGGGGCAGAGTTGCCTCTTCTACCTCTAAAACGGCATGGGTAAAGTCGAGCTGCCCCAGAGCGTTACTCTGTTTCAGCAGTTCCGACAAAATTCCCTGGCTCAGATTTGCCCCCGCTTTGTTACGCAAAATTTTGACCCCATCCACCTGTTCCAGCATGGCATGCAGCATGGTTTGGGTGGTGGTTTTGCCGTTGGTTCCCGTAATGGCTACGATATTTGGAATCTGCGATATCAAAGCTTCCAGAGCAAAGGGAAAGTACTTGCCCACTAAATATCCTGGCAAAGCTGTCCCCGACCCCCGGCCCGAAGCTCGCAGGGTCAGAGTCAGCAGCTTAGCAAAGGCAACAATGGGAATCAGCAGCAGATGTTTCATAGCAATGCGGCAGCCGCTCGGGCGAGTTGAGTCTTCCGCAAAGGGTACCAGAGATAGGATGCCTCAGGGCGTGAAGTTTTTCACCACCTTACCGGTACAGATTAATAATTTGCTCTGGCTCAACAACCACTACCCGTTTAGAAAAAACGCCGTACTCGCTGCCATAGCCGTGAACATTCAGTTCAATCGTCTTCCATTTTGAAAGTCCATAAATCCTACTCAATTGTGTCTTCTCTATCTTGAACGTGACTCGCCGCAGGACAGTGACATCGTGCGCTCGATAAAGTTGAACCGCAATGCGTTCAAAGTTCAGCCCCAGGTGCGGACCTCAGGGACTTAGACTTGAGCTGAGTTTGACATCTACACCCAACCCAGAACCGACCCTTGCCGATGTACTGAGGGAACTGTCTCTTGTGAAAGAAGAGCTGGCAGAAATTCGTAAAGAAACCTCCCAAAATTTTGCAGACATCCGCCAGGAAACCACCGATATTCGGCAGGACACCTCTCAAACCCGTACTGAGCTTGACCAAACTCTCTGCTGGCAAGATCGCACCTGGGATGTGGTGAAATGGGTTGGCGGCATTTCGGCTGGTTTAGCCATTAGCGCGTCTATCGCTCTGGTGGGAACTCTTTTGAAAGGTTCCTTTGGTCAATAATTCGTCCGATTCAATTTGCCCGTAGTTGAGCTTGATAAGGCGGTCAGCCACTTGAAAATAGTGGTCATCGTGGCTAATTACCACCACTAGTTTCCCCTGGGTTTTGAGTTCTGGCAGGTATTGATGATAGAAAATTTGCTTAAAGCTGGGGTCTTGATCCGCCGCCCATTCATCAAATAGGTAAATGGGACGATCTTCCAGATAGGCGGTCAGCAATGCCAGCCGTTTTCGCTGACCTTGGGAAAGGTCGGTGGTAGAAAGATTCCCCTCCTGAATGGTGACTTTATGCTCCAGATGCAGCTTTTCGAGATAGCGTCGGGCCTGCCTATCCCGTTCTTGAGACTCTAATCCCAGCAATCGGTCAAACAGGAAAAAGTCAGCAAATACCGTCGAAAAATGCTGGCGAAACCAGACACGATTCTGGTCTGTGATGGGCTGATTATCAAGCCAGATTTCCCCAGCCTCAGGCAAATATAGCCCGGTAATCAGCTTAGCCAGGGTAGATTTCCCGCTGCCGTTGCCGCCGATAATAAACACAATCTCACCCGGATGCAGGGAAAGATCGATGGGGCCAAGGGTAAAGTTGGTGTCGTCTTTCTCGGTGCGGTAGGTATGGGTAACCGCTTTAAGGCTGAGGTGATGCCAGGACGAATTTTGCACTGCCTTAGGTAAAGGTCTAGCCTCAGTTTCTGCCAGGGATAATCCAAGCGCTTCGATACGGTTCAGGGCGATATTAGCTTTGCCCAAGTAAGGCAGCTTGTTCACCAGGTTTTCCATCGGTCCCAGCAGATAGGTAAAGGTGAGTACATAGCCGAAGCGGGTTTCTGCCGCTAAATCCATCCAGGTGGGCAGCAAAAACAGCACCACCCCCACCGCAAAAAAGTAGATAAACTTACCCCAGCTATCGAGCACCGCAAAGTAGCTGAGTCCCTGACGATTGCTGCGGCGTAGTTGATGCGCTGTAGCGGTAAGTTCCTCATCCATAAACGCCTGCTGCCGCTGGGCATGAAGTTTGAGTTCTTTAATCCCCTCTACCAGGGCACGAAAATGGCCGAACAGCCGGTCCTGATGGCCACGGGCCACCGCCAGTACGTTGCGACCCTGCACCAAAAACCAGCGGCAACTTACAGAGGCGATCCCCGTCAGCAGCAGTACCAGGACCAATACCTGCCATGACAACCAGGAAATATAGACCATACAACCCAGCAGAATGGCAATGTTAATGACCAGCACCGGCACGACGGAAACGGCTTCGGAGATGGCCTGAACGTCCTCGGTCAGCAGAGCCAGTAGCCGGGGAAAACCAATAGTTTCAAGCTGCCGCAGGTCTGTGGCCAAAATTTGGCGACTGAGGCGCAACTGCAGGGTAAATATCGCCGTCTGGGAAAATCGCACCAGCACAATGCGAGAGATCATGCTGGTGGTCAGGGCTAGCAGACCCAATCCCACAAAAGCCAGAGCTAATCGAGGGTCTGCAAAGGATGAGCTTGCGGCAGTAAAGGTGATAATTACCAACAGTCCAGCACTGAAGCCGCCGCTGAGCAGGCCGGTAATGAGGGCGATCGCAACCGCCCCCCAGGACGACCGTAGAATAAACGAAATCAATGTCATTGGCCGCACAGCTCAGGACAATGACATCTTACGGTCAGGGGACGCAGTTGGGCTCATTCCATAAAAATGGGGAAAGGCCAATAGACCTTCCCCCAAACATACTCAGACCTGACTAACGAGCTTGAGTCGATAGGCAACCCTACCGGCAAACTAACGGGTTAGAGCAACCTCTGGTTCAGCGTCAGCCTCGGCCTTAGCCTTAACTTCAGTCTCTGCCGCAATGACGACTTCTTCAACAACGGGTTCAGACAACTCGAACTCGGTGGCAATGGCAGACTCTTGCTCAGCCAGTCGGGCTAAACGCTGCTTACGATAGAACACTACGCCGCCAGTCAGCAGACTGGCAACAATACCGAAGCCGCCGAGGGTGATGCCCAGGGTTTTGCCATCGGGAGCGTTGTCAAGCAGACCTGCAGGACCGTCGAAAGAAGTACCGCCCTGGGCGGCAGAAGATTTTGAGAACATGCAGGCAGAGGATGGGGCAGCTACCGCAAATAGCCCAGCGGCAGCAACGGTAGCAATCAGGGCAGAACGAGAAAATAGTTTCATGACCAGATTGAGAGCGAACATTACAGTTGTTTTACAGTGTGTGTCATTTCTCAAAGAAAAGCAGCAAAAAACCATCCAAGTTTGGTTAAAAATTTTCCACGGCATACCAGTGAGAGAGGTCAATGGAGCTTCTAAAGCAGCCCCCGGTCCGGCTTTACAGGTTGAGTTCCAGGCAATGCTCTTCGATAGGTATGCCTTACAGACAGCAAAATCTTAAGATAAGTAAAGACGCTATCCATCTTTGACCGTCTGACATCCCTCTTTAGCAACCCTGATTTGACGTGCGCCTGACAAACCTGCCCATCAACCGCGAGCCTCAAGACCTGACTTTAAACCCCATTGTTATGGAAACCCGAAACCTGTGCAAAAGCTATGGGCGGGGCAAACAGCGGTTTGAAGCCGTGCAGCAGGTTTCATTAACGCTCCACCAGGGGGAAGTGCTGGCTTTTTTGGGTCCCAACGGTGCCGGCAAAACCACCACCATCAAAATGATCGCCGGTCTGGTACGCCCCGATGGCGGCCAGGTCACCGTTGCCGGGGCAGATCCCCACCGCCAACCCGGGGCGCTACGAAATATTGGGGCCGTGCTGGAGGGCAACCGCAATCTGTACTGGCGTCTGACCCCCGAAGAAAACCTGGAATATTTTGGCGTACTCCGGCAGGTGCCCCGCAAGGTGGCTCACCGTCGCGGGCTGGAACTGCTGGCCCGGTTTGGGCTGCAGGAGAAGCGCAACGTCCCGGTGCAAAAGCTCTCCCGGGGGATGCAGCAAAAGGTGGCCATTGCCGTGGCCCTGATCCACCATCCCCAACTGCTGCTGCTGGATGAACCCACCCTGGGGTTGGATGTAGAGGCTGGCGAAACCGTCAAAGCTCTGGTGCGTCAAATCGCCCAGGAAGGCCGAGCCATTCTGCTGACCACCCACCAGCTTGACGTGGCCGAAGCCCTCTCGGACCGGGTGGCCATTATCCGCCGGGGGCGCATCATTGCCGAACAGAAAACCGAGGCCCTGCTGAGGGAATTTTCAGACTCCACCTATCGTCTGGAAGTGGAGGGCACCCTCTCTTCCCAACAACACCAGACCGTAAGCCGGTTGGGTGGCAATGTGCAGGGTAGCCACATTACCTACGCTGGCAACCCGCAGGATCTTTACGCCCTGCTGGGGGTACTACATCCCCTGCCGTTGGTTTCGGTGCAGCGCGATCGCGCCGACCTGACCCAGGTGTTCCTCAAGCTAGTCAACGACAACCAGGAGGCACGGCCATGATGGATTTGCTCTATGCCGAATTCAAACGCACCTGGATTCAGCTCATCCGCTACCCCACAGAAATCATTTCGGGGATAATCATTACCGCCGCCGTGTTCTATGGCCTCTTCGTCAGTGCTCAATATATCGCCGGACCTGGCTTTGCCTTTGGCGATCGCCTGGATGCAGTGGTCGTGGGCTACGTGGTGTGGACCCTGATTCTCTTCATCAACAACGACATCGCCATCAACCTCCAGCTTGAAGCCCAAACCGGCACCCTGGAGCAGATTTTTCTATCCCCTTTTGGTGCGCCGCGCGTGTTTTTGGCCAGAGCCATTGCCAGCCTGGGGCTACGGCTGCTGTTGATTCTCGGCATTTTGTTCCTACTCATGGGGCTCTCTGGCAGTCGCCTGGCGTTTCCACCCTTGCTGCTGCTGCCCCTGGGGTCCCTGCTGCTAGCCGGTTACGGTCTGGCCTTCTTAATGGGGGCGGCGGCCCTTGTCTTCAAGCGGGTTCAGCAGGTGCTGGGTATTTTTCAGTTTCTGCTGCTATTTCTGCTGGCAGCGCCTTTAGAGGAATCTACCGGAGCTATGCAGTATGTTCGATTCCTGTTGCCGATGATTCCCAGCACCGGGCTGCTGCGTGACCTGATGGCCCGAGGTATTCCCCTGGATTGGCTCACCTACGGCCTGGCTCTGATGAATGGCATAGTCTACTTTGCCGCAGGGCTGTTGGTCTTTCAATGGGCCGAACGCACCGCCAAGCAGCGAGGGTCTCTGAGTGGTTATTGAATAGGCAATATACTCACCTACTCAGCTCTATGGAAACTTACGATAAATATCTTGACGATGTCGCACTCGCCGAAATTCAATAACTCGATTCTTCTGATCAATCCTTATACCCAAGCGATAAGAGCCAAATCGCACTTTATAAAACTCGTCGTACCCTTTCAGTTTTTCGACTTTGCCAGCCTCAAAAGGATTCGCTTTCACCGCATCGCCAAAGACAAAATCTTCAATTTGCAGCCGAATACCTTTTGGAATCTTAGCCAGTTCTTTGTAAAAGGTCTTGCTGTACCTGATCCGCCAGGTCATTCGCCGTTCTCGGCTAGAGTTGATTGATAAAACTCCTTACCATCCTGCTCCTCAAACCATTCATCATCGTCAACCTCTTCAATAAGCTCTCCCAGAGCTTCATCTTCTAGCCAATCTAAAAGGACTTCCGGTTGAGTGTTTAAGAGCTGCGCCAGGGTAAAGATAGAGACCTGAGGCTCATCCGAAAAAAACAAAACACCAGGAATATTCTGTTGCTTCAAAAATTGAAGCAACAAATCCGGTTGCGTTCCCACAATGGAGGCAGATGTAGCAAGGTTCAGGGTCAAAGATGTAGCCATAAAATCTACCTGCTATCGCCTCATGCTTTCCTGAAGCATAAAACCCAGTCCAAGGCTAACAATGGGCAGAGCGAGACTCGAACTCGCATGACCGTAAGGCCGCCACATTTTGAGTGTGGTGCGTCTACCAATTTCGCCATCCGCCCTTGGATGAGTCCCCATTATACTCAATCGGGCCACGTTTGACCAAATCAAAGTAGTCCTGGGTGCTGGCCCAGCGGTCAATTTCCTTGGCCCGCAGCACCGGCACGGGGTGGGTCAGATCCTGGGTACGAATTTGCTTCAGAGCTTCTCCCAGGGCATTGTCGCTGATCGCCTCGTAGGACCGGGCCTGGTCCAGAAAGGCATCCAGATTAAGTTGAGACACCAGGGAAGGAGAACCACCGGAGAGCTTCATCAGCAGGGATGCGACAATGCGAGGATCCTGGGCGACCAGCAGGGCGGCGCGATCGCAGGTAAATTCGGCACAGCGCACCCATTCCAAAATCTGCAACTGCAGGTTTTGAGCCATCACCTCACCCCCCGGCAACAGGTAGGCCGCCAGGGTAATCAGATTGGCCAGGGTCAGGTAAAGGCTGTGGTCGCACTTCAGGTGCCCCAGCTCATGGGCAATCACCGCCTGGGTCTCCTCCGGAGTCAACAACTCCAGCAGGGAGGTATGAATCACCACAAAAGGCCGTTGCCCTCGCATGGCAAAGGTGTAGGCGTTGGGGACGGGATTTTGCCGCACGTAGAGTTGGGGCGGTTCCAGATCCAGCACCTGGCAGGCTTCCAGCAGCAGGTTGTGCAGGTCGGGCAGCTGTCGCTCACTTACCAGAATGCTTGACGCAATATTTTCAAGGTGGAAAAACTGTTCCGCCAGGGGAGATACCACCATTCTCAGCAGGGTATCCAGACCCGGCAACTGTTTGAGGTTTTGGGTGGCAGTCAGGTCTAGGGGATGGCGAAACTGATCAGCCCGCAGTCCGACTAACAGGGTTTTAGCGGTCATAGCCTTGAAAATTTTTGGGTGGTTGACGACATAGCTTGCCCTTCTCAGGAAATGGTGTCACTGCTGCTGAGGGCAAGGCCCCGATAAACCTCGCCCAGGTCCAAAAGTAAAGTTTTGTCCAAGGGAAAGCTACAGTTTTAGATCTGGTCCTGGTATATATGGTACCTTGACACCCTAATTCATGTTTTAACGGTCATGGATTGGATTACGACTTCTCCCATTGCCCACCGGGGGCTGCATCGAGGCCACGAAATTCCCGAGAATTCGATGGCGGCCATGGAGGCTGCGATCGCGGCGAATCACCCCATCGAAATCGACATCCAGCTCCTGGCCGACGGTCATATCGCGGTTTTCCACGACAAAGACCTGGAGCGTTTGACCGGGCAGCCGGGTTCCATCGCGGATCAAACCCTGGAGACCCTACCCAAGTTCCACCTCTTTGGCACTGACCAGACAATTCCATCCCTGACGGAAGCTCTGGATCTAATTAACGGCCAGGTTCCGGTTCTGGTGGAACTCAAAAACGAAGGCAAGGTCGGCCCCTTAGAGTCGGCCCTGCACCAAATCCTCAAAAATTATCGGGGAGAATTCGCCATTCAAGCCTTTAATCCCTTCTCGCTGCAGTGGTTTAAGAAAAATGCGCCTGCCATTCCCAGGGGGCAACTCTCCGGCAACTTCAAGGGAGAAAAGCTGCCCTGGCATAACAAGTTTCTGCTCAGCAATCTGCTCATGAACTGGGCCAGCGATCCTCAATTCATTGCCTACGACCTGAGGGCTTTGCCCAGCCTGCCGACTACCGTAAACCGCCAGCTTTTCAAAACGCCCTTGATTGCCTGGACCGTGCGCAGCGAAGCCGAGCGCGACCAGGCCCTGCAAGTAGCCGATAACTACATCTTCGATGCCTTTTGATACCTCCTGGGAAGAGGCATTCAATCCCGTGGGATAGCTGTCTTGCCTGTCCAGAGGTAGGCCAGATGCCGGCCAAACCCTGGATGTTATGAAATCCTAACGCTTCAGGGAATTGGGGTCTCCGCCAGCAGCTGGCTCACCAGTTGCCGGGGTTGCTGATTTCCCAGGGGAATCAGCCGATGGGCCAGCACATAGGGAGCCAGCAATTTAGCATCATCAGGAATGGCATAGCTTCGCTCTTCGATGTAAGCAAGCGCCTGAATTGCCCGGTAAAAGGCGACGGTGCCCCGGGGGCTAACGCCGAGGGTAATATCTGGGTGAGAACGGGTAGCCCGTACCAGGTCTAACAAATATTGCTCCAGAGAAGCTTCCAGCTTCACCTGGGCACATTCGGCACGAATCGCCATGACTTCATCAAGGGAAATACAGGGCTGTAAGGAGGAATAGTTACCCTTGTCTCCCCCCAACTTCTGAATCATGCGTAGCTCTTCGTTTTCGCTGGGGTAACCCAAACTAAAGGACAGGGCAAAGCGGTCCATCTGCGCTTCGGGCAGGGGAAATGTGCCCTGGTACTCCACCGGGTTCTGGGTGGCAATCACAAAAAACGGATCGGGGACCGGACGCGATATGCCATCCGTAGTTACCTGATGTTCTTCCATCACCTCTAGCAGGGCCGACTGGGTCCGGGGAGTGGCCCGGTTAATTTCATCTGCCAGCAGAATGTTGGCAAACACCGGCCCCGGCAAAAACTGAAACTCTCCCTTGCTGGGGTTCCAGATATTGGTGCCGGTGACATCGGTGGGCAGCAAGTCGGGAGTACACTGAATCCGCTGAAACCGCCCATCCAGGCATTTAGCCAGGGACTTGGCCAGCAAAGTTTTGCCAACGCCGGGTACATCTTCCAACAGGGCATGACCACCCGAAAACAAAGCCACTAACACCAGGCGAATAGAATCTGACTTGCCAACAATCGCTTTATTCAGGTTTTGAATCAGGGTTTCAATCCGCTCGGGCATGGCCCATATCCTCGTTAGTGATCTAGAGTCTGCAGACGGGCAAGACTCGGTGGTCTTTTTGCCACATAAGTGACCTAGGCTTATGATGCCCCGAAGTACCCTGATATGACTACCTGAGGCCGATTATTCTGGTTTCGCCAGGGAGGCCAGTGCCAATGTGCAGTCTTGCTGAATCTGATCCTTCAAGGCATCTAGCGAAGAAAACTTTTGCTCTGGCCGCAAATACTCGTGCAGCACTAACCCCAGGGTTTTTCCATATAGGTCGCCAGACCAGGCCAGCAAATGCACCTCAACGGTTAAAGCTGAGCCATCTACCGTAGGTCGCACCCCAATGTTTAAGACCCCCGGCAAAAATTGGTTGGGGGTGCCACTGACCCCTTGAACCCAAACGCTGTAAACCCCATGCTTGGGCAAAAATTTATCGGGCGGGAGCTTTAAGTTGGCGGTGGGAAAGCCCAGAGTACGCCCCAGTTGCTGCCCTTGAACCACCCGTCCACAAATGCTGTAGGAACGCCCCAATAAGGCTCGGGCAGTCTGCAGTTGGCCGGCTTGCAGGGCTTCGCGAATGCGGGAACTGCTGATACGCTCAGTGCCCTCCAAACGCAACGGCGCAACGGCAACTCGAACCCCGTAGCGACCCGCCAACTGCTTCAAGTCCTCAACCGTGCCCGATCGGTTTTTGCCAAAACAAAAGTCTTTACCCACGCTAATGTGCTGGGCCTGCAGTTGCTGAATCAGCAAGATGTCAACAAACTCCTGGGGAGTGAGGGCGGCAAGGTCGTAGTTAAACGGCAGCAGCACCAGCTGTTTAATGCCCAGGCGGCTAATTTGTGCCGTCTTTTCTTCTAACGGAGTCAGTAACGGGCGCGACTGCCCTGAGAAAAATTCTTGGGGATGGGGGAAAAACGTCACCACCGTAGGGATGGCTGAACCCGAGGGGGCAATACCTCGGTTCGAGGCCTCAGACGCCCCCTGGCGGTCAACATGCCAGTGGCTATACCCCTTAACGGGGGACGACAGCAACGATGGAGCGCTTTTGCAGGTGTAGCTGTCTAAAGGTAGGCCCTTGGTGCCCTCTGGCAAAACCTGACCAATCACAGCCTGATGGCCTAAATGAACACCATCAAAATTCCCCAACGCGATGGCCGTTGGAGTCATAACCGTTGTTAGCGAAGAGGTAACCCACACGCTTTACATTTTGACACAAAGCCTTACTTCTCCCAAGGGAACCTTAGAGGTAATAACGTTGCTTTGAGTCAGGGCTACTGATCGGGGCAGGGGAGCAGGGGGTAATGGCTACAGATTTCGAGCTGGACTTGGTAAGTAGGTGGACAGATTTATCCGTGTCATTCCGACCAGCGGCAGGAAGCTGAATCCTTTACGGTGAGCGAGATGGCTCGCGTTGCTCTCAGGCCCTGACCTTCAGGCGACTGGGGTAGTTGGCCTTGAGCAGATCTAGTTCCATTCCTTCCTGGGCCACCAGGCTCTGGGGGAAAGCGGCAGCGGTTTCAATGGCAACCTGATCCATAAAGGCATCATCGTGGGCAGGATCGTGATGGAAAATCACCAACGTCTTCGCGTTGGCTGCTTTAGCCACTTTCACCGCCTCCTGCCAGGTGGAATGCCCCCAGCCCACCTTGCTGGATTTCGGATCGTAGTATTCTTTGTCGGTGTAGGTGGCGTCGTAGATCATGACATCGGCATCGCGGGCCAGCCACACCACGTTTTCGTCCAGACGGTCGGGGAAATGCTCAGTATCGGTAATGTAAGCGGTTACTTTATCCTGCCAGGTAACCCGATAACCGACCGCTTCGCCGGGATGGTTCAGCAGGGCATTTTCAATGGTGATGTCGCCAATGGTTACGGCTTCACCAATTTCAATGTCACAGAACTTCAGGTCGCCCCCCATGATTTGCAGCGGCACCGGAAAGTTGGGATGCAGCATCTGGTCGTTCAGGCGCTGCTCAATGGTTGACCCATTCGGGGCGATAACGCCATAAATATTGAAGCGGTTACCCGGCACAAAGGCCGGTACAAAAAACGGAAACCCCTGGATATGGTCCCAGTGGGAGTGGGTAAAAAACATATTGGCTTCCAGGGGCATTTCTCGCAGCAGCTCAAGGCCGAGTTCTCTAAGTCCGGTACCGCCGTCGAAAATGAGGCGATGCCCCCCTACCAGCATTTCGACACAGGAGGTATTACCACCATATTTGACGGTTCTTGCCCCTGGGCAGGCAATACTACCTCGTACTCCCCAAAACCGGACTAAAAACTGCTGCTCAGTCATGTATCTTTGTGCGCTAATACAGAACGTAGGAGGGTTTTCTAAAGAGCGATTTCACTACGATAGTGATTGAAATCAAGACTTTAGATGCACACTCCACCCAACCATAATCAAATCGGGGCAAATGCCCTTCATTATTTCAGGTTTCCCAAGTCTTTCTTAGTTTAACCACCGATTAGTTTTCTTTTTCGTAAGGGTTGATCGGCTTCAGGCCCACCCACTACTATCCTAGGCTTGTCGGCCTTGATCCGCACATGGTCTGTCGGGCCTTGTCTACTTCTTTACGAATTGGGTAAGTGGCTGAGGTCAGTCAGCCCCGGCATAATCTGCTGCAGCCCCGTTACCGAAGTCAGGTTGTACTGCAGCGGAGTAATTGAGATGTAGCCTTCTTGAATGGCCCGCACATCAGTAGGTACTTCAGCCAGGGATTGCTGAACCGAGGGGGGCCAACCCTGACTGGAAATTGGGTCTTCAATTTCCTCAATCACCTCTCCGGCTAACCAGTAGTAGGTTTGCCCTCGGGGGTCGACCCGTTTTTCAAACTGATCAAAATAGCGGCGAATGCCCTGACGAGTCACCCTGACTCCTTTAATTTGGTCAGCAGACAGGGCAGGCACATTGACATTCAACAACATCGGTTCGGCCATAGCCGCCACGGTCGGGGTACTCACCAATCTACAGATGAACTCTGCGGCGGGCACAAAGGTTTTCTGGGTGTAGCTGGTCAGGCTTACGGCAACGGCTGGAATTCCCTCCATTAAGCCTTCCATTGCCGCTGAAACGGTGCCTGAATAGAGAATATCGGTGCCCAGGTTAGCGCCGTGGTTAATTCCCGAGACGACGATGTCGGGAAAGCGTTCCATTAAGGCCCCCAGGGCAAGCTTGACGCAGTCTGCGGGGGTACCGGAACAGCTCCAGGCCTTCACCCCCTCAGGAAAGACAGACTTGATCATCTCTGCCCGCAGGGGTTTGTGCATGGTCAACCCATGGCCCGTAGCAGAGCGCTCTCGATCTGGACACACTACCGTAACCTGGTGCCCGGCATCCGCCAGGGCTTGGGCCAGGGTTCGCATGCCCTCGGCAAAAATACCGTCGTCGTTACTAATGAGAATGTTCATGGGGCATAGACAAAGGTTTAGAATGGTCGGAGTTAAATACGGCTGGCCATGCCTGTCTGGCAATGGTCGTCGCGTTATTGTTAAACCCCTGTTGTTGCACCATACCCCAGGATGACCACTGCACCTACAACCCTAGAAACTGATCTGCAGATCCTTAAAGACAAGGCCCAGACCGAGATCGGTGCCGCCGATACTCTAGAAGACCTGGAGCAGTTGCGCATTAATTACCTGGGTAAGAAAGGTCAACTGTCCAAAGTACTCGGTGGCATGGGCAAACTCCCGGCAGAAGAGAGACCCCGCATCGGCGCTTTGGCCAATGAAGTCAAAACGGCCATTCAAACCCAGCTAGAAGACTCGAAATCTGCCCTCGAAGCGGCCAAAATTCAAGCTCAGTTAGCTGCAGAAACCCTGGATGTAACCATGCCGGGGGTGTTCACCCCCCAGGGCCATGTTCACCCCATCAACAGCATTATTGACCGCATTGTCGATATTTTTGTGGGGTTAGGCTACACCGTTGCCACCGGCCCAGAAGTGGAGAACGATTACTACAACTTCGAAGCCCTCAACTTTTTGCCCGACCATCCAGCTCGGGACATGCAGGATACGTTGTACCTGCCCAATGGCGACCTGATGCGTACCCACACCTCTAACGTGCAAATCCGCTATATGCAGGAGCATGAACCTCCCCTGCGGGTAGTGGCCACGGGGCGCTGTTACCGACGAGATACGGTCGATGCCACCCATGCTGCCGTGTTTCATCAAATTGAATTCTTCGCGGTAGATAAGCACATCACCTTCACTGACTTGCGGGGCACCATCAAGGTTTTTCTGGAAGCCCTGTATGGGGAAATTCCGGTGCGCTTTCGTCCCAGCTACTTCCCGTTTACAGAGCCTTCTGCCGAGGTGGATGTGCAGTGGCAGGGCAAATGGCTGGAGGTGCTGGGCTGCGGCATGATCGACCCCCATGTTCTGGAGGCGGTCGGCTACGACCCAGAAGTCTACAGTGGCTTCGCCGCCGGGCTGGGAGTGGAGCGTCTGGCCATGGTGCAACACCAAATTGACGATATCCGCCGACTTTACTCCAGCGACTTGCGGTTCTTGCAGCAGTTTTAAGGAATCTGACAAGCCCTATTTAGGATTAAGCCCTCCTCTGGATAGACTCCAAAGGAGGGCATTTATTTTCGCGCTTATGGTTAACGCTAAAGTGCGTTACAGTTCGGCCTCAGGGCCAGCATCTTCGGTGGCGTCAACCGCCTCTTGACGCTGCAAAGCTTCTTGCTGCAGCAGTCTAAAGTTAGCCGCTTCATCGGCCAAACGCCCCTGCTGCTGCTGCCGAAATTCTGTCAGGGACATATCGTTCATTAACACTGCTCGATGGATTAAATCCATCGGCCCGGAACTATCGTCAAACAGGCCATTACCTCCCTCGGGGGAGCTAAACCCGACATTGGGGTCTACCAGAGGGGTGTCGTTTGGATCGGTAGTAGTCGGCCCGGCCAGGACAGCTGAAGCGGTACCGAGAACGCCAAAGACCGTCAAAATGCCAATAATGGGGTGGAAAACCTTGGTTTTGCCAACCATAGGACAACTCCTTCACACCTAAATGTACAGCCATTGCTGTGGATAGAACGGCAAACCTGATGACAATGACTCAGATGGGCCATTCTATGTTTCAGACTATAGCAAATCTTGAAAAACGGGGATCAAATTAGGGTAGAGATCCCCGTCCTAAGTTTTCCCAATATTGGGACAAACTATCAGGCAATGCGGCGCTTGAGCAGTGGTTGAATTAAGGCCAAAGCGGCTCCACAAAAGCTGACCAGGACCACCAGACAAATCCCTAAGGAGATATCGGCAAAAGGGGCCTTTAACACCGTGCTGGCCAGACTCCAATCGGGATACAGGTAGACATACCGAATTGGCTCAATGGCATAGGTTAAGGGGTTTAAGCTGGCAACAACTTGCAGCCATCCCGGCATAAAGTCGAGAGGCACAAGGGCAGTGCTGGAGAACAGCAGGGGCAGGTTTGTAACAAAAATAACAGCAATAAGTTCGATGTGCCCTGGTAGGGCAAAAGACAACCCCAAACTCAGGGCCGTTACCCCAAGCACCAGGGTCATCACAATGAACAGCACCAGCAGCAAACCGGAGACATTGGGCAGCCCGGCTCCCAAAATGGCACTGAGGCCAAGAATCGCTGCCGTCTGAATTAGCGACAGGGCGGCAATAAAGATGGCCGATGCCACCACAATGGAGTATCGAGAGGCCAGAGGAGCAACCAGGAAACGGTTCAGAAAACCGAATTCCCGATCAAACATTACCGGTAGGCCAGCATTCAGCGCTCCGCCAAAAGCCGTAAAAACGATAATGCCGGCCCCAAGGAACTGGCCGTAATTGCGGCTATCGCCAAATAGCCCTTCGGGTACGTTCTGAAATAGTGCCCCGAACAGAACTAACCAAATTAAGGGTTGGATAATGCCCGCAATCAGGGTAGATGGTCGGCGCTGCAGTTGGATAAACAGCCGCCGGGTCATGGCCAGGGTTTCTTGGAGAAAGGCTCCTGACAGAAAACCCTGGGTGCCCGAACCAGTGTCACTCAGGGTTGCTTTCCAGGCCTTTAGATCGGCATTATCGATAGGATTAGCGCCGTTCAGGTCTGAGGGGGCTTGAGGTTGAAACGTAGTACTCATAGAGGGTTAGCTTCCTTTCATGGCTTGCTTTTTCTCTTTTTTCAGATCTCGTTGGCCGACTGCCGCCAGTTCAGCATCCATCAGGGTTTGTCCCGTTGCGGCCAAATATACATCATCTAAACTGGGGCGCGATTGGGAAATTCCAAAGGTCGGCAAACCAGCTTCTGACAGGGTTTTCTGAACCATTTGCAGGGCATCAGACTGGCGTTCAACCACCAGGTTCAGCGAGTTACCCTGGGCGGTGTTGATGATGACATCCTGCACAAAGGGTAAGTCCGACAGCATGGTTTTGGCAGACAGGGCCTCGTCGTCCGGGGTGAATTCACGAATGCGGAGAGTGATGCGATCGCCGCCAATTTTATCTTTCAAATCGCCGGGGGTTCCTGAGGCAATCACTTTACCCTGATCGATAATGGCGACACGATCCGCCAGGGCATCCACTTCCTCCAGATAGTGACTGGTAATTAAGACGGTAGTGCCCGCCGCCTTCAACTGCCGCAGAAAAGCCCACACCGCCGAACGGGTTTCAATATCCAAACCCACGGTAGGTTCGTCTAATACCAGCACATCGGGTTGATGGAGCAAGCCCAGGGCCAGGTCTAACCGTTTTTTCAGACCACCGGAATAGGTTCCGGTTTTTTGATCTGCCCAGTCATTCAGTTCCAGCAGGCGAATCATCTGCTCAATGCGGGTAGCGGCAACCTGCTTAGGCATGTGGTAAATCGCCGCCTGGAGCTGCATCAACTCCCGACCGGTCAGAACCTTATCCAGGGCCACCTCCTGGGCAATGTAGCCCAGGTATTGCCGGGCCAGTTGGGGCTTTTCTAAAACGGGGATGCCCATCAACTCAACCCGACCACGGTCGGGGGTAGCCAGGGTACACAGGCAGCGAATGGTCGTGGTTTTGCCTGCCCCGTTCGGTCCTAACAAACCGAAAATTTCACCGGGCTGGATAGTCAAAGAAACATCCCTGACCGCCTCGACTGTCCCGTAGGACTTTTTGAGGTTCTCGATTAAAACAGCAGGAGCCATGCTGAAAGTCCGTTACCAGAAACATCATTCTGTTACACAACTTATTCTACAGAACTGGCTTGAGGGTGGGGAGGGTGTTGGAGTGGATGGGGGGGTGAGTAGTGGAGTAGGTGGGGTGGGTGGGGTGGGTGAGGTAGGTGGGGTGGGTGGGGTGGGTGGGGTAGGTGGGGTGGGTGAGGTAGGTGGGGTGGGTGGGGTAGGTGGGGTGGGTGGGGTAGGTGGGTGGGA
>Ga0076930_100094_pt1 | contig 139921 bp, 130 predicted proteins | sample HotLakConsoUCCRE_FD_71149 | JGI IMG/M metagenome (GOLD analysis project Ga0076930, IMG submission 71149) | Hypersaline microbial mat communities from Hot Lake, Washington, USA - Hot Lake Consortium UCC-RE (version 3) (version 3) ...
CAAGACTACTTAACTGAACGTTGCATACCTCGGATTAATTATCCTGACCTACTTATTTATAATTGAAAGCCCGAAATCAAGAAGAATTTATCAACTTCGGTATCTGTTTTCATGAAAGTGCATATGTTTACAGGGTAGGCAGTCATACAAGTTCTTCATCTATCCCTGGAAGGAATGATCTTGGCGACTATGGTTTACCGGCGATCGCCCTAAAGCTCCCCCCCCCCGCCTTCATTCCTGAGATCAGTTTATGAAATGCCAGCCTGGCTGTTTTTCGCCGCATGGGCGTTACAAAATGGGACGTCCTTGCTCGGTAAATTCCACTGATTTGACCCCAAGGACGGGATTTTGCAGCAATGTCTCTCGCAAGCTACCCAGTAGCAGGCGGCGCTCGCAAATCGACAGGGAAATGAAGTGCCGTTGAGCGTCGGCCTGGCGACGAAAATCAATCGTCACCGTATGGCCATCAGGCCCCGGCAGCAGGCGATAGCCCGCCAGTTCAAAATTCAGCAATTGGGGGGTCTGCTGCGCCATCAAGCGGTGCACGACTTGGGCAAGGGCTTTGTCTGGCGCTACGGCATCCGGTTCGCCGGCGTAAGTTTCGCAGTCGGGGGTGGGCGTGTAGAGGGTGACGGTGAGCCGATCCGGCAGGGCGGCAGGCGCAACGCCCCAAAGGGAGTCCACCGCCGCTAGGGCTTCTGGTAAATCGGTGAAATAGGGCGTCACAGCGATCGCGGTGGGGGTTGTCGCGTCTTCAGTTAAGGAAGGGGGAGGCGCGATCGCCCCGACGGTCAAAATTCCCAAGCCTAATCCGAAGGCCAGCAAAAATCGCTGAGGCAGTTTAGCAAAGCGGTGTAAGCTTACTTTGGTCATGATTCAATGCCCTCCTGACTAACGCGCAAATTCGGACGCTACTGTGGCTGAGCCCCGCTGGACCCATCGACACATCCTCTCGCTGTCGCGGTTTACCCCGACGGACTACGCCACGGTGATCAATACTGCCGTAGGCTTCCGCGAAGTGCTGTCGCGACGGAACAAAAAGGTACCAACCTTGCAAGGCAAAGTCGTGACTAATTTGTTCTTTGAGCCTTCGACTCGGACCCGCAGCAGTTTTGAACTGGCCGCTAAGCGCTTGTCGGCGGATGTGCTCAACTTTGCCCCCGGCAGTTCTTCCCTCACCAAGGGTGAGACCATTTTGGATACTGCCAAAACTTATCTGGCGATGGGGGCCGACATCATGATCATTCGCCATGCGGCGACCGGGGTGCCCCATGCGATCGCCGCCGAGTTGGATCGGCTGAAAACGGGGGTTGGGGTGTTGAATGCGGGAGATGGTCAGCACGAGCATCCGTCGCAAGCGCTCCTAGATTTATTGACCCTGTGCACCGTGCTCAATCCGGAAAAACCGAGGATCGATTCTCTGCGGGGCAAAAAGATCGCGATTGTGGGCGATATCATCCACTCACGGGTGGCGCGATCGAATCTATGGAGTTTGACCGCTTGCGGCGCAGAAGTGCATCTAGCCGGTCCCCCCACGCTGTTGCCACCCAGATTTATTGAGGGGTTTGGGCGATCGCCCGTCGATCCTCCCGACCTGGCCCGCCAACTGGTACAACATACCGATCTGGATGCGGCGTTGGACGGGGCGGATTTTGTCATGACCCTGCGTCTCCAGCGGGAACGGATGACTCAACACCTGCTTCCCAGCCTGCGGGAATATCACCAACGGTTTGGCCTGACCCACAAACGCATCCAGAGCTGCCAACCAACCGTCAAAATTTTGCATCCGGCCCCGGTGAATCGGGGCGTGGAAATTAGTTCTGAGTTGATGGATGATCCTGACCGTAGCCTGATCAGTCAGCAGGTGACTAGCGGGGTCGCCACGCGGATGGCACTCCTTTATTTGATCGGCACAGGTGGCCATGCTGCTGATATTGCAGGGTAGTCGTGCCCCTTGGGGATTTTGGGTTGGGCGATTTTGGAGACTGGATCGGCCCAGGGTTTGTATGCTGAGTTGACGGATGTTTTGCATTTGTTGAGGGCGATTTGTGACTTTAAACTCAACCCTGCCGTTTGCTCCTAATTCTGAAATGGATGACCGGGACAAATTTGCCATTACGTTCGCGCCGCTGTCGCTGGAGGAGGTGTATCGACTGGCGGACGATTCGCGCAATGGGGCGATCGTGGTGATGAGCGGCATGGTACGCGACAACACCGAGGGGCGGGCCGTTGCTCACCTGGAATATCAAGCCTACGAGCCGATGGCGCTGGAGGTCTTTAAGCAAATTGCCACGCAGATTCGCCAGCAGTGGGCGGATGTGACGCGGGTGGTGATTCATCACCGCACGGGTAAGCTAACGGTCGGCGAAATTAGTGTGCTGGTGGCGGTGGGCTGTCCCCATCGCGGTGAGGCGTTTGCGGCGTGTCAGTACGCGATCGACACCCTCAAGCACAACGCCCCCATCTGGAAGAAAGAGCATTGGGAAGACGGCTCTAGCACGTGGGTCAGCATTGGTGCCTGTGAAGAGGAATAAACAGTGTCAATGGTTGCTCATTGTTTCGTTAGTAGCCGAGAACAACGCAAAAATATCTCTGCCTCAGATCAGCAGATAGCCTGTGTAAAAAATGCTAGGGCGGAGAAAGTGTTGGTTGATGTACAAATACTCAAGCGTATTTTTGGCTAAAAACCGAGTCTCATGCTGGTCTCATGAGCAACGTGTGAAGACTGACCATTTGATCCGGATTAATATCACTGCTCCAGAAGGCTAGAGGAGCAACCCATACATTGATGGATACCTAATGAAAATAATAGCTAGCGCGATCATGGCAAGCATTATTCCTTTGACAGTTGCTCCTGTTGTCGCTCAAGAAAGAACACCAGTCAGGACTGAGCCTGAGTTCATCGAATTTCCTGTAGAGATTTGCTCATATTTTGACAGAACCTCGTCTTTAGATCGGACTCTATCTGAAGATGGTATGTATTGCGATAGTGCTCCTGGCGAACGTACTGGTTGGGGAACAAGCGGATTTACAGAAGATGGGTATCGTATAGCAGTAGGCGCTTCTGAACGAAACTCTGACATTCATTTCGTACTCATTTACGCAAATGATGTGCAAATGCTTTCAGCAATCTATGGAGCATCGGGCTTAGTAGAGATTTCACTTGGATCACGGGAATTCCTTTCAGAGTTCACTCCAGAAATTAGAGATTTACGAAATAGACTTATAGAGTTGCAACAGGCAGGAGACTGACCTTTGATTATTTGTTGGACAAATCAGCAGACAAATATAAAGCCCCAAGCAATCTGTTAGTGCTTAGGGCTATCTGCAATGAAAAGGTTAATTTGAATTAACCTTTATTCTTCATGGCTATCACTTGGATCACCTGCTGAGCTGTTGACTCAGGCACTTCGAGCACATGATGCATCATTGTAAGAACAGTTGCCTCCTCTTCACTGAGAATTCCATCAGACAAAACCAAGTCAGTTGCAATGGCGAAAACCGTGTTTCTCAACTCGTAGGGGATTGCCTCTTTAGCTGCAAAAATAACGGCCTTGAAACCATACTGGTTGAAATCTTGCCCAACCTTGGCAAATATTTTGCCTACCACATCTTGCGAATAGCTCCTAAACATCTTCATCCGGGCGACGGTACCCCATATCATTTCCTTCTCATCATTGGAAATAACATCATCTGCCATTACAGCAGCCAGCAGGAATACTATGACACCTTCGGCTGGACTCAGTCCTGATAATTGCTGTGTATTTCCATAATTTAGTTCTCTTAATAGTGATTCATTAAATAGTGGCATGGCAATCTCCATATAAGTCAATATATGAACAGATACAGCCTGCCATTAGTTCATCAGGAGAGTAACTCTAAAGTATCGCTTAAATTCTGCAAGACAACATAGTAATACTTTTTCAGTTGAAACGCTTTGTCGTTCGGGTTAGCTCCGGTTGGCACTTGCCATTGCTGTTGCTCCTAGTCGAATGCCAGTCTCGTCGAGTGGGTCAATGCGCAACCGCTGGCCGACCCGGTGATTGGTCTGGGGGATGGCCATGACGGCATTTGGCATCTCTTCGCCGAGGTCGGGACGCCCGCGCAGCGGTCCGAAATTTTGGACTGGTATCATCTGGTGGAAAATTTGGGCAAAGTCGGGGGATCGCTGAAACGCCTGAATCAAGCGGAATCGTTGCTGTGGCAGGGACAGGTAGACGAGACGTTAGCCCTATTCGAGCCGTTATCGAAGAAATCGGCCCGAGACTTTTGCAACTATCTCCGTAAACATCGCGCGCGGATCGTCAACTATGGCTATTGTCAGGCTGAGGGAGTCCCGATTGGCTCAGGCGCGGTGGAATCGACCGTCAAACAGATTGGGCGTCGCATTAAAATCTCAGGAGTGCAGTGGGAGAGGAAAAATGTGCCCCAAGTTCTGAAACATCGCTCGGCTTATCTCAATGGGCAATTCTCAAAATGAGTCTTACAAAGGTGGGATGCACCCGCGATCGCCCTTGCCCAAGTCTTTCTGGCACAGAGTAGTCTTCCTGCAAAAGCGGCTAATGATGCGCTACACATGGCGTTGGCTACGGTTTACGGTTTGGACTACTTGCTAACATGGAATTGCAAACACATGGCAAATGCCCAAATTCAAAAAAAGCTCACTCAAATTAGTGGGCAGTTGGGCTATGAACTCCCGATTATCTGCACTCCCTACGAATTGATGGGATACGAGCCTACAGAGGAATGAGTAATGTTTAAAGACGAAATCGTCAGCGAAATTCATAGATATAGAGAAGAATATGCTAGGTCATTTAACTATGATTTGAACGCGATATTTGAAGATTTGCGGGAAAAGCAGGCTGCCCATAGGCATAAGTTGGTGAAGCTTCCGATTAAGCGACAGCCGACAAAATCAGTTTAGCGATGGCTAAGCGATCGCCCCTCCCCCTCATCTCACAAAGCCGCGATCGCTGTCCTGAAAAGTCAAAGCACGATCACTTGTTGACACTGATGGAGGGGGATCAGCTTCGCGATATCGCAGAAAGCAGCCAGGGTAGCTGGCGGTTGGGCAGCGCCGTTTTTGGGAACATCAGTGCCGCGATGAAACCGATGCTCGATTGCGGAAAGTGTAAAATTGGGAAAGCCACTGGAGAGTATCATGCCAGCCCAGGAACAGGCTCTTGCAGAACGATCTACAACTTGGGAGTCTATAGAGCTTTGGGTTGACTCAGCTTTGTTTCCACCCAGGGTTTTGATGTTGATTGGCGATCGCGATGGCTCTTGTCGAATTTTTAAGCCGGATGCTAATTACCAGTTGGTGGTGACTCATTCCGATTATGAAGCGGCCAAGGATGGGCTGCTGGAAGATGAATATGAGCGGATTGAAAGCCAACTGCTAGCTGAGGAAATCTTTTAGGTGGAAAAGAGTTGGCACTTTGATGAAACTATGAGCAGTTAAAACAGGATGTCTATCGCGGTTACCGAGGCAATTACAACTTTGGCGGAAGCTGAAGATCGGTTTCATCTAGTGCGTACTGAAGATGAGCAGTTTTTCACCGAATGGTATGTGAATCTGCCTGCGTTGACCGATGCTGAAAAGACTCAACTAACTGAGTTACGTCGTCGCTACCTTTATCAACGATCGCAAGGGCATCTGCTCGAAGGCACTGTGATGCTGCTGTTTGCATCTCCACTGCTGACCCTAGCGGGGTTCTATGATCCGCCATTTAGGGTCAAAGCGGAGGAATCGGTGCAACTCTCATTACAAGATTCGGAGGAAATTTTGCAGGGGCGCTTGGATGTATTGGTGTTGAAAGAGCAGTTTTGGGTTGTGGTGTTGGAGTCTAAGAAAACGGCAATATCGGTCTGGTCTGCCCTGCCTCAAACGTTAGCTTATTTGGCGGCTAATCCTCACCCAGAACACCCTGGTTTTGCTTTGATGACGAATGGTGATGAGTCTATTTTCGTCAAGTTAACGCAAAAGGGCGATCGCCGGTATAACTTTTCTCGCTCTTTCTCGGCCCTGACATCGCATCAGGAATTACAGGGCATTTTGCAAGGGCTAAAGCAATTAGGGCGGGTGATGAGTCGTTAATGACCTGAGGTTGAGTTCGTCATAGCTCGATCAAACTCAGTGACTTCTTCGAAAAGAACGTCGTGCTCTGCCGCGATCGCATCCCCAAAGCAGAACACCCGCCAAGCGATCGCTGTGCCGAAACGTCAAAGCATAATCCCCTGTTGACACTGATGCAGGGGGCTCAGGGTCGCGATCGCGGAAAGCCGTAATCCCGATGCTTCAAACTAAGGCTACAGATGAGGGGCTGAAGCGCCGATAAAACCGGCAACTTTAAATCCACAATCCACAATCGATATCAGGGGAGCAGGCGGTTTGGCAGCGCCGTTTTTGGGAAGATAAAATCCGAGATGAAACCGATTTTGCCCAATCTGTCGAATACCTCCATGACAATTCCGTGAAATATGGCTTGGTCGCCGCCTCAAAAAATTGACCTCACTCCAGCTTCCATCAGCGAGCGTCCAAGGCTTCCTCATAAACTCATTCAAAGTCAAACTAGAATAAGCCATAGAGCGCTAATAGAGTCGTATTTAATGCAGATAGAGGAACTGAAGCAAAAACTTGATCACCTTAACGATGCTCATCTGCAGCGGGTTGCAGCTTTGGTAACATTGCTAGAGCTTGAGGAAAGAGCCGCGACGGTAGAGTCTGTGCCGCTTTGGCAAAGTGTTTCACCGATGGATATTGCGCGACGGCTGCGGGAAAGAGCCGCCAGCTATCAAGGACCGAAGCATGTGGAATTGCCCGATGCGGCCTTTGACCGAGCAGAGATTTACGATTAGTGGCTCGATACCTGCTTGATACGAATGTTGTGTTGCGACTCACTGACTTGGAGAGTCCGCAGAATACGTTAGTCACAGAAGCGATCGCAACGTTGCTAGAGCAGCAAAATGTCTGTGTTTTGGTTAGCCAGATCTTGATTGAGTTGTGGGTAGTGGCGACTCGTCCAGTTGAGGTGAATGGCTTGGGCTGGAGCATTTCTAAAACGACTGATGAAATGGCGCAACTGCTTGATGAGTTTCCACTGCTCGATGAAAGAGCTGAGATTTTTGTAATCTGGCAGCAGTTGGTAGCGACCCAAAGGATTGCGGGCAAACGGGCTCACGATGCGCGGATTGCAGCAGCGATGCTGACTCACGGAGTCACGCATTTGCTGACGTTCAATACTCAGGATTTTATCCAAGTTCCTGGCATCACGATCGCAGCACCGCAAAGCATTACTGCTGAGTAAAATGAGCCTGGCGATCGCCGATCGCCCCTCCCCCTCATCTCACCAAGCCGCGATCGCACCGCCAAAACAGCACACCCGCAACGCGATCGCTGTCCTGAAAAGTCGACGCCCAATCACCTGTTGACCTTGATGGAGTCGTCTCAGCTTTGCGATCGCTCACAAATCAATCCCACCATTGCTGACGGCTAGACCGAAGGCTTGAGCGGTGGTGGTCAGGGCTTTATCGAGTGTCAGAAATGATTGAACTTGGCGATTTTGTGAGATCGCTAAATGAAGTGCATCACCAGCTCGAAGTGTTGTCTTATCTTGCCGAAGTAAGGATGTTGCCAGTTGAAAATCGAGAGAACTGACCTTCAATATGGTGTAAGTATCCGCACAATCCGCTTCAAAGTCACGGAAAATGTGGGTGACTTGCTCAGACTCAAGTTCCCTCATGCGAACTCGACGAGACACTAAACTGGCAAATTCTACCTGGGTCCACTCGCTGATGCTAGCCTGTCTAGGAAGTTGCGATCGCAGGTAGGCCTCAACTTGTGTGCTGGTGGCTTCTTCGATATAAAGCGGTGCGAGGAAACTGGTATCAACGTAAATCAATAGCGAGCCTCTTCACGCAGTTGTTTGAGGGTTTCCAGCGTTGGGGTTTTAGACAGCTTTTGGTGTGACCTCAGCTCGGCGCGACTCGGTAAGGGGCGGCCTGAAGAGGGTTGGCTGGGGAGGTGAAGGATTTCCTGCCCTGCTGCCATGACCACAACGTCTTGTCCCTGCTGGGAAGATTGCCAAAGCTGAAGCGCGATTTGGAGGAGTTCTGGCAAGCTGTCACCTGCGTCTTTGAGACGAGCCATCAAATCGTCGGGGACATCTAGGGTGAGTTTAGCCATGAGATACGCTTGTATTGAAGCAGCTGGGATATTTCCATTTTATGCGGTCGCAGCGATCGCACAACGCAGCAAAAGGAGTCGCCGGTTTGACAGCGCCGCTTTTGGAACTATCGCATCCGATCGCCCTTCCCCCTCATCTCACTAAGCCGCGATCGCACCCCCCAAACAGCACACCCGCAAAGCGATCGCTTTGCGGATCTCATAGCATCAGCGACAATGGAAGAAGGTTACACAACGTGTCAGCTCAAATTTGAGGCATGAAACTGAGGAAGAGGGCATGACTGCTTACAAGACTTTAATCACAATTGATGATCCGAGTCAGGTAATTCTTGCTGATGTACCTTTCCAGAAAGGTCAACGGGTTCGTATAGTGATGCTATCGGAAGAAGATGAAAGGGATTTCATCGGCGAGCGTTTTCGGAACCTATTCAAAGAAACTCAATCACAGCCTGAAGTGGCTGATATTACCGACGACGAAATTCTTGCAGAGATTGCGGCTCATCGTCGTGGCGAATGAAAATTATCGTCGATACCAATGTGCTCGTCTCTGCCATTCTTAGAGACAGAGATCCGGAACTTGTAATTCAGTTTATTGTGAAGCATCCCGATTTTGAGTGGGTGGCATCGCCGGAAATTTTGGCTGAATACCAAGCGGTTTTGGCGCGTCCGAAGTTTCGTCTATCTCAAAAAAATCAAGATGCCTGGATGACATTATTATCAGCCGCGATCGCACCGATTGAAGTTAACGTTACCGTCGATTTTCCCACCGATCCGAAAGATGCGATGTTTCTAAGTTGTGCGATCGCCGCTGATGCAGATTTCATTGTCACCGGAGACACTGATCTACTCGATGCTGATTTAGCGATAAACACTGCTGTTGTGACTGTGGCCGCTTTCAAAGCTTTGTTTTGTGATAATCAGAAAGACTGTTAGCTGGTTTCCAAAACGCACACCCACAACGCGATCGCCCTTCCGAGAAGCCAATGCCCCGTCACTTTCGCGATCGCAGAAAGCGGAAAGGGGAATAGGCGATTTGGCCGCGCCGTTTTGGGAACATCAAATTCGAGATGAGACTGATTGTGCCCAACCTGTCGAATACATTCATGACAATCCTGTGAAACATGGCTTGGTTGCAGCCTTAAATGATTGGCCTTATTTCAGCTATCACAAATAGGTTCAAAAGGGCGTTTATCCCGAAGGTTAGGGCGCTGATAAACCTATTATCTTTGGCCCTAGAATTGGCAACGAGCATGCTGGGTAATAGATTCAATTACCGAACAAAAAACTGTTCCATTTTTGCAACCATTTCGGGAACTTGCTCTTTGTCTGCCACCTCTAATTCGATAGCTAAGGTATATTTGTCAAACACTTGGCTGTCTTCATCCTGAAAGTCGACCTCAACAATCTTCTTTCGACCTATAACTTGTCCCAAGAAAGAAAATCGAGGTGTTGAGTCTTTCCTTATACGATGCCCATTTCGACGGGTTCTTGTCAGTGAAGCATCTTTGATATGTATTTCTTCTCCGATAACCCAACCAGGATCAAATTCAAATTCAGCAACTCGAAAATTCGTTGTCTTACTACCACTTGCTGAATCGGGAATCGGAAGATTTACCATCACTAAACATGTAAACATCTTAAGCAGTTTTTGCGCCCCCAGGCAATTGGATAGGTCGAACAGCTCGTAATAACTTGTTGATGTTTGCGGAAGAAATAGCTCCTTGTGCTGCCTTATTCTTAAGGTAAGAAGGAAACTTATTGGGAATATACTCTTGATCAAGCCACTGTCTGAATTCTCCTAAAGCTGTATAAGGATAGATGAAAGGTTTGATGCGACCATTAGCTTTGGCTTGTGAGAAGTAACTTGGATATAAGTGCGGATAGCGAAGTCGTTTCCCGTACTTTTCATCAAGCTGATTTGCCTTCCAGTATCTTCCCCAGAAGTTTCCGACACTTCCATCAGGAACAGTATGCTCATCAACGATCAAACCACTGCGGATAGCATTCACTACAACACTTGCCGTTTCTTGAAAGACACTAAAATGTCCAGCTGGTACTGGATTCAAAAGCAAACGATCATGGAATTGTTGCCATGATGACAAATCGGCTTGTTCAGGGTTGTAGCCCGTTGCTTTATAAATGAAATTCCTTAACTGGCTACGACCCAGAACTCGGAAATTTTGTAAGGCTTCCTTTTTGCCAGCTTCAAAGGCGTAATATTCGAGAAAGGCCATACAGACAGCATCAGGGTATGCGCTAATTGTCGCTTCATTCCCAAAATACATTTCGTCGGGAACTCTAATGAAGAAGCGATTACTTTCGTAACCGTGTTCGGCAAGTATTTCAGCCATCTTACCTGAACGATTACTATCACCTACTTCTGGAGTAAACTCGCCCCAACCGACAAGTGTGCTGTTCGAAATTCCACAAGCTCTTGCCAATCCACGGCCAGATAGAAAGGGAGTTCCATCTTGTAAAACACCCATCTCGATCGGAAGACCTTCAACTTCTACGGATCGTAAAACTTTGAGCTTCAGTGCGAGTTGGTTTGTCTCACTCATAATGAGCCTCTTGATTTAAGTGACATCGACCGATGCAATCCCTTTCTAACTAAGCTGTTTGCCCAAAATCTCTAATCAGGCTTTTTCTCGGGGAGGAGGCACTTGTCGGAGTCGCAGCCAGCGGGGCCAGCTTCGATGAGGTCGCCTCTGTCGTATCTCGACAGCGCCGCATGAAAATCGTCAATGCCCCGACGCTGCTTCACCTGCTCCACCATCGCGTCATAAGTCGCCTTATCGATCGGCTCAAAGGGCAACCGGGGGAAGGTTTGCAGATCATCGAAGCGGGCGAGCAGGGCGGCGGAGATGTAGCCTTCATCGTTTTGGATGGCGTCAGAGATGCGCTGGCTCAGCTCGTCGATTTCCGGTTCCCGCAGTTCGATGGTGGCGGAGGTGTTGTGAGCGGTGTAATGCTTCTGCACCTGCATGTAAAAGTCGAACTGGGCCAGAGCGGTGAATTTCTCAATGGCAATTTCATCGGCACCGGGCACATTCGCCCAAGACACCTCCACAGGCATTTCCACCAGCCATTCCGTACAGCGCGGATCAAACGGATCATCCAGCAGATTGCCGTTTTCGTCCTTGTCCGACTGGGAGGGAATCACCGAATAGCCATAGTCGATACAGGCCATCGCCACCGGATCATTTTTGCGGAAGGTGATGCGGCGGATGTAGCGCTGCGCCTTGGGCGGATGCCAACCGGGGCTCGCGCCTGTGAGTAGCGACTTAGTGCCAGCGGGTTGCACGGTGGTGCAGCGATTGGGGCGCTTGATGCCGTGGCGATCGCAATAATCCCCCACCGTTTCATGCACAATCTGCTTCCAGCGGCTCAGGTAGTCCGCCTCCTTCTGCTTAAACTCGACACCCTGCATGGTGTCGGGGCGACCCGCTTCCCACCATTGCAGCCACTCCACGCCAAACGCCTGCACAAAGAAGTCAAACAATCCGGTAAAAGACACGCCCACGATGGGGTCTTCCTCACGGGACTGGCGGTAGCGGGCTTCCACAAACTTATGATTCAGCAGACTGGCAACCGCTAGGGCTCCCGCCTTAAAGGCATCTTCCTGTTCCTGCTCATTCGCCGGATCAATCTGGTTCAGGTGAATTTCTGCCAGATTGCAGTGGAAATCTTGACCGATGATCTCGCCGCAGGGGTTCAGCCCGTAGCGACCTTTACCCTGAGCCCGCCGCTCGGCTTCTCCCGCCCATTGGATGGCCCCTTCGCCCGAGTAAAACTGCTTGCGCACTGCCGCCGCCGTCTCTTCGGGGCTGGGTTTGTGGTGATACACACGGGTATGGTTCGCCATGCGCAGGGCATCCCGCTCGGGGTCAATGCGCCAGTTACCGGCCTCGTCCTGTTGCCACAGGTTGTCTTTGGCGTTGGTGGCCAGTTCGTCATCGCTGGCAAATTGCCGCATCCCCGCACTGCGGCGAATGTTGCCCGCTACGACGCAAGCCGCCGCTTCATCAATCAGCAGGCAACACTCCACCGAGTTGAGCTGACGCCCGATCGCCTTGTTCAAAATATTCGCGCAGCGCTCATACAGCGTCGGCAGCTTCACCGGATTCGCCACGCCGCCAAAGCCCTTGAGCTGTTCGCCAGCGGGGCGCACATCGCCCAGATCCACCACCACATCCACCGTGTCGGTGAAGCGATCGTCGCTGGAAAGTTCCAAAATTGTCTGGTACGACTTCACCCAGCCCTGGCGACTGTCGCCCACGTGGATGCGCACCTGATTGCCGTCGATCGCCACTGCGGTCTCTTCGCGGCGCTGCTCGGCGGGGGTCGTGCCGATCGCCCCTTCCTGCCGCACCTGCAAGCGATTACGAATCGCGGGCAACTGGTTGATGTACTGGGGTTCTAACACTGCGCCGGTGCCGCAGCCCATCATCGCCAGATCCATCATCAGACCAAAGGCTTGCCAGTCCACCACGTTGGTGCTGGTGCAGTTGTAAGCGCCGGAAAAGTTTTCGGGCCGTTTGCTCCAGTCCGTGCCGCCCACCCACAGCCAGCGTCCCGAGGGCAGCGCCTTGACTTCTCGCTGCATCCGCCCAATCAGTTGGCGTTCTGCGTCAGTCAGCTTTCCCAGTTCGGTCAGACCCGCCAGGGTGCGATCGCACACCTGCTGCCAGGTTTCCCGCTCCCCATCCGCCCGTTCATCTTTGCGGCTATAGGTGCGGTAAAACACTGGATAGGCCGTAGTCGCCGTTTCGGGAAACGAATCTTGCGATCGGGTGCGGGGGAGTTCTTGAACCATGGATACCAACCTTGTGACAACGAACGGAGGCTGAGCGGACAAAATTAAGCGAGGCCGATGGATGCGCCTAATGGTCAATCATCATAGGTCACATCTAGGGGGTTGTGGCAAGCAAAAATAAAATTTACGCTATGGGTAGAGGCAGCGAAAACAGGTATGCCAAAATCGTCTACAAGATAGCACAACGTTTAGAAAGGTGTACGTGCGCTAAGGTGGGGACAGACAGGGGCCTGTCGGCGGAGCGGTGGGGCTGACGCGAGGCGATCGCGCCCAATCTTGCCGGTGCGCCAGTTCACGTTAGCTGATCACACTTTATAGATGGCGTCTAAACCAGGCCTAAGTGGAGAATTGGAGTTTGCCGCGATCGAAAAACCTCACCTAACCTCTCCTTACAAAGGCTGCTGCTTATACATAAGTTTCTGACTGACTGCTTCCAGTGGTTTAGCCCCCTAAATCCCCCAATTCTGGGGGACTTCAAACTCCGGTCTCCCCCCAGAATTGGGGGGACTAAGGGGGGCGAGTGCGCCTATTGAGGTGGCAATCGAGATGTGTATAAGCGGCAGCCTTACAAAGGAGAGCAACCGGAGTGTTCTTAAATCTCTCCTGACGAAGGCTGCCGCTTTTGGGGACTTTGAACTCCGGTCTCCCCCCAGAATTGGGGGGATTAAGGGGGGCCAATGCAGTCTTTTGAGGCAGCAATCGAGATGTGTATAAACCTCTCCTTACGTTTGGCGAAGCCTGCCCAGAGGGCTTAGGAGAGGTGCCGCAGGCGGTGAGGTGCCGCCCAATGTTAAAACTCCCCTGCTGAATCTGGATGAGGTTTAAAAATGGAAGGGTTTACCCGTCAAGAAACCTTGGCATTGACTCAAACTACGTCGAGTCGTTTAGCCTATCTCGATCGCACGGGGGTCACCGTGCCGCAAAAGTACGGCAATTCTAAAAAGCCCACCGTCATTTATAGCTGGGAGCAAGTCCTCGAAATTCGCGCGATCGCCAACCTGCGTAAGCAGATTTCCCTCCAGATGGTGCGTCAACTCGTGGCCTTTCTCGACAAACATGGCCTCGACACGACCCTGCACGACAAGCACCTGGTCACCACCCCCAGTGAAGTGTTCCTCGTTTCGCCTGACTGGGCAGAAATGCCCCACGTCATGAAGGTCGCCGATCGCCAGGGGGCAGGACTCGGACAACTCGTACTCATGGTGCTGCCGCCGCTGAGTACCGTCATTCAAGACATCTGGCAAGCTGCCGAAAGCTCTAACGCCGTCGATTTTGACAGCTTTAAGCAACGGGCGAAGACGACTCCGGTTCAGGCGGGGTAAAGGTGACCTCCGTCTCCAAATGCCAATCTTGCGGTAACTGGAGGCTCGCAGCCTCCAGGGTCGTCGAAGTACTCAAAGCCAGCCACGGGCGCTGGGCTCGCAGCTTCGGCACCGCCTCATAGCAGACCTTCATTGCCAAAATCGCCGATGAAAACATGAGCGTAAACAGGTTCGCCAAAATCACTGGCATATCTCGCGCGTAGACGCCGTAAACCAGCCAGAGCGAAATCCCCACGCACAGAATGATCAACATGCTCCACGACATGCCGTCAGCGGAGCGCGATCGCCAGGTTTTAATCACCTGGGGAAAATATGCCAGCGTCGTCAAAGCACCGGCAACCAATCCCAGAGTGGTGGTGAGATCCATCGCGGACACATCCTCAGCCATGAAGTACGCGAAATATTGGTGGCGTCAACTTACTATTGACCCTTCAGCCAAGCAATCTAACACAACAAAAAGGCAGGTATCTCAACCTTTAGATAAATCATTTTTTAAAATACCTCAAAAACTATTAAGTACCCTTGTGAGTCGCTTAGAGCCAAGGTTTGAGGCGGCATGAGGGGGCGATCGCTTGCCTTTCTGAGACCCCGTTCTCTATCACCAGTCCCCTTGGCTTAACATTATTATTCTGCTATCAGAGAATTCTTAACACAACCGATGCCATCCTTCCCTTGCCTCCCCCTGCTGTGTCCATATAAGTTTCGGGTTGAGTCGTAGCCAAAACCTCACCGCCTGCGGCACCTCTCCTTGTGAAGGAGAGGTTTATTCACACTCTGGTGAACCATTTACCCCAAATCTGACCGGGGTTCCGGTTCCTCTCCTTACGTACATGTTGAGCGTGATTTTTGCTTTGGGTGTGCCAACCTCACCGCCTGCGGCACCTCTCCTTCACAAGGAGAGGTTTATGCACATTCTGGTGAACCATTTGCCCCAAATCTGACCGGGGTTCCGGTTCCTCCCCTTACCAAGGAGAGGTTAGGTGAGGTTCTACAGCCCGTAAAACGACCGCGATCGCTCCTCGAAACCCTCTTTTGGTGAGTAATCCAGCGACTTTTGGATAAGAGATAGCTTTTCAAGGGGGCGGCGACAGCGGGGGATCTGCCCGATCGCTTGATTCAGAGATGGGTATACCCAGTAGCCTTGCCGCCCTGGGTCAAGTGGCGGTCTGTTGCCGAGCTTTACTAGCTTCGAGGTGAAGGGGCAGGCGAATTCTGACTTCAGTGCCTTGTTGCGGTTGACTCCAGAGTTGAATGTCGCCGCCGTGGTTTTCCACAATCACTTTGGCGATCGCTAACCCCAACCCTGACCCCGCTGAGTCCGAGCGCTGCCGAGACGGATCAGCTCGATAAAAGCGGTCAAAAATATGTGGCAGAGCGGCTTCCGGAATGCCGACACCGTTGTCTTTAATGGTGATCTGGATGGCGGGTTGATTTTGTAGTTTGCCCTCATCCAGCAGGATTTCGATCTGGCCCTCGGGGGGGGTGTACTGCAAGCTGTTGCTGATGACGTTGGTAAACAAGCGCGTTAATTGATCCGCATCACCCTTGACCGTGTAGTTGGGTAGAGGCGTCGCCGGGAGCGGAGACCGATCGCCCGCCAAAGCCACCAGTGCCGTTTCACAAGCCTGACAGAACAGACGAATTTGCTGGTAATCCGCGATCGCGGCTTGTTCTTCGATCACGTCGGTCAACAGCAGGGAGAGATCCACCGGCTCCGGCTGCAAAGGGAGCAAGCCCCCGTCTTGGCGAGCTAAAAACAGCAGATCATCCACCAGTCGGCCCAGGCGGCGGGTCAGGCGCTCGATGACTTGCAACTGCTGGTGTTGCGCGGCGGCATCGGGCTCCGGATCCGCCAGGGCGACCTGGGCATTGGTCTGAATGATCGCGATGGGGTTGCGCAACTCGTGGGAGGCGTCGGCAGTGAACTGTTTGAGTTGCTGATAGGACTCGCGCACCGGGGCGATCGCAATGCCTGACAACAGCCAGCCAATGCTAGCGACGGCGGCAATCATCAAACTGATGCCCAGGGAGAGGTCTTGCAACAGCTGACGACTCGGCTTTGTCACCTCAAACCAGGGGTGGCTGACCCGCAAATAGCCCAAAATCTGATTGCCGACGACCACCCGCTCAGTGACCTGCCGCACGACATGGTCGTCGTTAATGGGCACCGTTTTGCCCAGGGGATTCACCTTGACCGGCAAATTCAGCGGCTCCGACAGCGTCGACCATAGCAATTCCCCCGTCGGGCCAAACCACTCCAAATCGATGTGGTCATCTTCCGTCGTCGGGGCATTATCGCGAAAACTGGCCTCGACATTGACTTGCAGGGGCGGCGCAACTTCGCCCCGCGCCATCAACACTTGTTCGCCAGCGGCCACCCTGGGCTCAATCACCAGCGATCGCTGCACAATTTCCACCACATGGTTGAGGGTGTCGTCTACCCGCTCCACCAGGGTGGTGCGCACGTACAGATATACCCCGCTGGCAAACAGCAGCAACACCACCGCCGTCACCGTGGTGTACCACAAGGCCAACCGCCGCCGGGTCGTTTGAAACATTGCCGTCTGAGGAACCGTCATCGCTCTATTGTGCCGCTTCAGCGGCGGCAGCCGTCCGGTGCACCGTCAAGCTGCCGGTATGGCCGTCCAGAGTGGCGATCGCCCCCACCGGCAACGCCGCATTCTCGCCATCGTGACCAAAGGGCAACGCCGCCACCACAGGAATGCCCAGATCCGTCAGGCGATCGCGCAACACCGCCGTCACCGAAAAGCTGGGCACCTGATCGGGCGGCTCACACCGGCTAAACCGCCCGATCGCAATGCCCGCCACCTGGGCCAACTTGCCCGTCATACGCCAATAAGTCAACATGCGATCGAGGCGATAAGGCGCTTCCGTCACATCCTCAAAGGCCAGAATGACGCCCTGCAACGACGGCTCATGCACCGTGCCCAGCAGATGAGTCGCCACGGTCAAGTTAGCGGGTAGCAATGGCCCCGTGGCCGTGCCTGCCACCCATCCCTGCCCCTGCAAGGGGGCCACCGCTCGCCCGGCCACCCAGTCAAACAGCCGCTGGCGCGACCAGTCAGGCTCTTGCCCCAAGGTCGTCAGCAGCGGCCCATGCACCCCCGCTACCCCCCGCGCCGCGAGGCTCCACAGCAAACTGGTAATGTCCGAAAAGCCAATCAGCCACTTGGGCTCACCCGACGGCCACTGCCAGTCCTCCAGCAAGCGCGTGCCGCCAAAGCCTCCCCGCGCACAGAGAATGCCCCGATAGTCAGAAGCCTCCCACGCCGTCTGGAGTTGGTGGCGGCGGTGCTCGTCTGACCCCGCCAGATAGCCCCACCGCTCATCAAAGCCAGGGGCCATTGTGACCCGATATCCCTGCGCTTCCCACAGGGCGATCCCCGCTTTAAAAGGAGTGAGTTCGCGGAGAGCCCCACTCGGCGCGATGACATATAAGGTGTCGCCCGGTTGTAACGGCGGCGGATCGGTACAGGTCAGCATTGAGCATCCCCCAGCAGTAGTTGAGCCAGTCAGGACTTTAGCAGCTACCTCAGGTCTTCGCATCTTCAATTTTCCTGAGACCAGTTCCTAAGGCATGAGGATCAAATCACAGCCAAATTGTTAGGGCAGGCATCTTGCCTGCCTGGGGACAGCCGAGACGGCTATCCCAACTGATTCAATTCTCATTCCTAAGCGAGCAGCCGTGGGGCGACGACGAAGGGCCGTTTGGGCTCGCATTGCTAGCCTTGCCTGCGGGCACCCGTTCAAGCTCTGGGGATGTGCTTTCACCTGCTGGCTCTACCCCTATGGGTAAAACGCCGCCGCAGAGGAATCGACGCGATCGCGCCCCCGAGTCTCGACCTGCCACGTCCCCATCCGCCTTTGCCATGATCAGTGTCTCGCCCAGTTAACCCACCAAACTGGACCGGGAACTGGCCGGTGTCCCTGTGCCTCCGGTCTCCCGCAAAAACGCCCGCAGCAGTCCCACCACCACCGACGGTGCTTCCACGTGAGGCAACACCCCCACATCCGGCACCACATGCACCGCCTGAATGGCCTGACGATTCATCGCGGCTAGTCGCTGAGTTTTGTCAGCTCGATTGAATTGGGCCTTCTCTCCTCCTACGATCGTGGTGGGCACCCTGAGCTGGCCGATGTAGCGAGTCAAGTCAAAGCAGATATCTCCTTTGAGGGACGCTAACGCCGCATATTCCGCATTGGGTTGTTGGGTGCAGGTGGTGTACGCCTGCACGATTTCGGGCGTGATCCGCTCGGGATGGGCAAAGAGAAAATTGGTGAGGAATTGCGTGACCGCCGCTTCGTTCGCCGCCCCCCATTGATAGATGAGGCGATCGATAATAGGGGTGCCCGCCAAGATGGCTGGCGGAGAAAAGGCATAGCCCACCCCAAAGTCGTCATTTCCGGAAGGCGACACCAAGAACAGCGCTTTGAACAGTTCTGGTCTCTGAATCGCCAACCGCACCACGACGCCGGCGGTCAGTGAGGTTGCCGCCACCACTGCCGGAGCCCCTGCCACCTGCTCAATCAAATGGGCGATGAGGTCGCAGTAGTCCTCAGGGCAATAGTCGCGCTTGGGATGGGCCGACTGGCCCCAACCGATCAGGTCTGGCGCAATGATGCGGTAGTCTGCCGCCAGTGCTCCATACACCTTTGACCATTCGTAGGCAGATGAGCCTCCGCCCAGGCTATGCAGGCAGACTAATGTGCCCTGATCGGGAGAACTCTGGGGCGGGTCCCACCGTCCTCCCACAATTTGGGTGTAGTAAGCCATGATTCCCAGGGACGTTTCCGTCACCTTTTGCTCAAAACCGGGCGGTTGAAATGTCAGCATGGCGGAAGAAAGGGTGATTTGCCGGATGAGAGGACTGCGTGAGTAACGGGTGTAGGGCAACTGATGGGGCGATCGCCGCTTTGCCTGTCCCCAACTTACCCACCATTCCCACCCTTTTGGACGGGATATGATGAGTCTAAAGTAAGTCTCTGAGTATGACCAATGACGCGCTGCGGCAGATTGCCGCCAGACTTGATCAGGTCAAAGCCAAAAATGTTGCGGGATTTTACAGAATGTCAACGAAGCCTCAGGGGAGGATCCCCCCGTGGCGTAGACTTGTTACATTCTGCGATCGCCCCTCCATGGTTCAGGTCAGAGAGCGATCGCGGCTTTGCTCCATTGGCCTGCTCAGTGCATTTGTCAATCTATGTTTCCGACTCATCGTCCTCGTCGCCTACGTAGCCATCCCCAACTGCGCCGGATGGTGCGAGAAACCGTTGTTTCTACCAATGATTTGATTTATCCCCTCTTTGCGGTGCCTGGTGAAGGCGTGGCGGCAGAGGTCAAGTCGATGCCAGGGGTCTACCAACTGTCGGTAGACAAAATTGTGGAAGAAGCCAAGGAAGTCTATGACCTGGGCATTCCGTCGATCATTCTGTTCGGCATTCCGGATACGAAGGATACCGAGGCGACCGGAGCCTGGCATGACTGCGGCATCGTGCAAAAAGCCACCACTGCCGTGAAGGAAGCGGTGCCCGATCTGATCGTCACCGTCGATACCTGCCTGTGCGAATACACCGACCACGGCCACTGCGGCTATCTTGAAGTGGGCGATCTGAGCGGGCGCGTGTTAAACGACCCAACGCTGGAATTGCTGAAGAAGACGGCGGTATCCCAGGCCCAGGCCGGAGCGGACATCATTGCGCCTTCTGGCATGATGGATGGGTTTGTTACCGCCATCCGTGAGGGCTTGGATGAGGCCGGATTTACCAATATTCCCATCATGTCCTACGCGGCGAAGTATGCGTCGGCCTACTACGGTCCCTTCCGCGATGCCGCAGACTCGGCCCCGCAGTTTGGCGATCGCCGCACCTACCAAATGGACCCCTCCAACAGCCGCGAAGCCCTGAAGGAAATCGCCCTCGACATTGACGAAGGGGCAGACATGCTGATGGTAAAGCCAGCGCTGGCTTACATGGATATCATTCGTCAGGTCAAAGATGCGACGGATCTACCCGTGGCGGCCTACAACGTCTCGGGGGAATACTCGATGGTGAAGGCAGCGGCGCTAAACGGCTGGATCGACGAGCAAAAGGTGGTGCTAGAAACTATGACCAGCTTTAAGCGATCGGGCGCTGACCTGATCCTCACCTACCACGCGAAAGATGTGGCTCGCTGGCTAGAGAACGTTAACGCCATCTTCTAAAAGACCAGTACAAAAACCCGGTTTTTAGTCAGACTAAAAGGGTGGAACGATCGCGCTTCACCCGTTTACCTTTTCAAGGTGCTGGAGGCGATCAGGACGAGGATTATAATTTAACTCTGCTGCCCCTGTTTCCCGCCCTTAACCCATGCCATGAATTCAGAAACCCAAGCGAAGTTAGCGGCTCTGTACCAAGAAGATTATCAGCGCTGGTTAAGTGAGATGATCGTGGAGTTGCGATCGCGCAATTTCGATCGCTTAGACCTGGAAAATCTCATTGAGGAAATTGAAAGCTTAGGCAAAAGTGAGAAACGCGCACTGGCCAGTTATCTGATGCGGCTTTGTGAGCATTTACTAAAAGTCCAATACTGGGAAACTGAACGTGATGCTTGCCTGCGCGGTTGGAAGGTCGAAATCCGCAATTTTCGATTACAAATTGCCCGACTCCTAAAAGATAGCCCGAGTCTGAAAAACGACCTGGTGGAATCCTTCGATCAAGAGTATCTGAATGCCCGTCAATTATTTTTGGACGCTAGTGATTGGAAGGCTGAAGTGGTACCGGAGAAACCTTGCTTTACTTTGGAAGAAGCATTGAACGAGGCTTGGTTACCCTAGAGAATCCCAAATAATCTAGCCTAAAAGTTACTCGCAGATCATCACCCCTTCCCATCATTCGCCCACGTCCGAAAATTCAGCCATCTCTTCTCCGTTGAGAGCGCAGCTTTCCCCCTAAACAGGGCGTTGCCAGCTCACTTCCGGTTTCGAGGTGCTGACCAGCAGAGCGCCTCGGGAAATGACGTGACGCACGGTGGCCCGATCGCGAATAGCCGCGATCGCATCATCGGCATCCAGCGTGATCAAATTCGCCGGTTTGCCCACCGCCACCCCATACTGGTCAGCGATGTGCAACGTTTTCGCGCCAAAGTGGGTGATCATGTCATAGCAGGCGGCCAGTTCGTCGCGCCCGGTCATTTGACAGGCGTGGACGGCCATGGAAGCCACTTCTAGCAAATTGCCAGTCCCCAGGCTATACCAGGGATCTTGAATGCAGTCGTGGCCCAGGCTGAGATTGAGGCCGGTTTGCCAGATTTCCTTCACCCGCGTGAGCCCCCGACGTTTGGGATAGGTATCGGTGCGGCCTTGCAACGTCAAATTGATCAGCGGATTGGCGACAAAATTGAGGTTGGCCCGTTTCAAAAAGCCCATCAGTTTAAAGGCGTAGGCATTGTTGTAAGACCCGAAAGCGGTGGTGTGGCTGGCCGTAACGCGATCGCCCAGCCCCCGGTGAATGGCTTCCGCCGCAACGACCTCCAAATAGCGGGATTGGTCATCGTCGATTTCATCACAGTGAATGTCGATGAGGCGATCGTACCGTTCCGCCAGGTCGAAAATGTATTGGATTGACTTGACCCCGGCTTCGCGAGTCAGCTCGTAGTGAGGAATGCCGCCCACCACATCGGCCCCCAGCTGGACCGCAGCTTCTAGCCGCTGGGCATTGTCTGGGTGGCTGTAGATGCCGTCCTGGGGAAAGGCGACCACCTGTAGCGTGAGCCAATCTTTGACCGCTTCTCGCACTGCCAGCAGCGCTTTGAGGGGTATCTGGGACGGTTCGCTGACATCGGCATGACTGCGGACAAACAGTACGCCCTGGCTGGCCTGCATCTTCAGCGCCGCGATCGCCCGCTCCTGCACATCCGCCAGCGTCAGAGACTGTTTGCGTTCGCCCCAGATTTCAATGCCTTCAAACAGCGAACCACTCTGGTTCCAGCGGGGTTGCCCTGCCGTCAATGCCGAATCCAGGTGAATGTGGGATTCCACAAAGGGGGGACTGACGAGTTGCCCTTCGAGATCCAGGGTTTGGTCGGCGGCGCAGTCAAGGTCGGGGGCGATCGCCGTAATCACCCCATCGGCGATCGCAATATCCACCGTCGTTTGGGGGTCAGCAACCAGGCGACCGTGACGCAGTAACAGAGAAGTCATCAGCACTACAGGGTATTCAGCTTATCTAGAATACTGGTCTTGGCACCCACAAACTGTTCACAGCTTGGCGTGACGGCGAATAATCTCCATTCGCCAGGTCGCACGACCAATCGGCAAGTCCCCCTGTCGCCATCCCCTGGGGTGACTAAACCACGTCTAAGTTGAGAACTGGAGTTTTGTTTGATCGGGCAGAACCTCACCTCTCCTCTCCTCCTCAAGGAGAGGAATCAGAGTCTTGTTAAACCTCTCCTTGAGAAGGCTGCCGCTTATACATAAGTTGCTGGCTGACTGCTTCCAGTGGTTTAGCCCCCTAAATCCCCCAATTCTGGGGGACTTCAAACTCCGGTCTCCCCCCAGAATTGGGGGGACTAAGGGGGGCGAATGCGCCTGTTGAGGTGGCAATCGAGATGTGTATAAGCGGCAGCCTTGAGAAGGAGAGGTGCCGCAGGCGGTGAGGTTTCCCACATGCCAAAACTCCACTTCTGAATCTGGATGAGGTTTATCGATCCTTCCCAACTCCGGCCAAACTAGTCAGTAGGTGGACATAAATAAACGGTGTCGTAGGGTGCTGTTAGGCGAAGCCGTAACGCACCATGCCACAAGGATTTGATGCGTTACGCTGGGGCTAACACAGCCTACAAATAATTCAGCCCATCTACTTATTAGAAAGGCTTCTTATTAGAGAGGCTTCCGGCGTTCACTGATCGCAAGTCGTCCAGCGCCTGTGCAACCTGCATGGCCCCGTCGCCGAGTCATCGGGGCAAAATTTAGTCAGGCATCCTGTCTCCAAAAATCAAGGTGCCGCTCAGCGATCGCCGAACGGCACCCAGGCTAACCCAACTTTTACCCGAGCACGCTCAGTTATTCCGTGATTGTGGCACCCGGTTCATAAATACAAATCGCGTAGATCTCCTCAGATACCAAAATCACAATTTCATCCCCTCGTTGGGACAAACGAGAACCGAGTTTGAGGGTCGTGTCTGCATCTTTTTCACGCCGATACAGGCTGAAGAGTTTTTGCCCGTTGGCTAACCCTGGCACCGGCGCAGGCAAATCAGGAACATCCAGGGTACAGGTGCGATAACCGGCTTGTTGATCGCTAATAATCCAACAATTTGCTGGACCAAAGGAAGGGGGCAAATTGCGGGCTGACTTGCCCTGGGGAGCCGCCAAAATCGCGCCCGGCTCCTGAACCCAAATCGCATAGCCGCGACGGGTCGGAGTCATCACTGTGGCGTCCCCGTTAGCGGACAACTTGCGCAAAACATTGAGGACTTTGACCGGATCCCCTTGGGAGCGAAAAAAGCTATAGAAATTGCCATCTAAAGCGATCGCCGGCAACCGCAACCCCTCGTCTGGCGAAAGAATGTGGCAAGTCGTGTAATCGTCGCGTTGAGCCAGCAATTTTACCGGTTGCAAGGGCAAATCCGTTTGAGCTAATGGAGAATTCAGAGCGGTAGAAGTTAGCACGGGTTATGTATAAGTGGAGACAACGGAGTAATGATGCGCAGGATTCACAGCCAACAAATTCGACTGATTTCGGACTCCTTATTAGTAACTGTGCCCAATCTATGGGGAATCGTAACTACGGGATTCACCGAATTAGTAACCCGAAATACTTGATATGCCAGGGTTTCACTCCAGTTCTACGGAAATTAACGTAGACCTGTCGATACGGCATCCTCAGAAACGGTGAAAATGCTCAAAACTCCAAGGCAGGGCTTACCGGTTCTGGCGATCGCTGTACGACGGGTCCACTGCCGGATTGACTCCCCACAATGCGGATACCGGGAACACCCATTTCGGAGGGCAAAATCCTACATTTGGCCGCCGCCGCCCCCCCAATGCTGCTAATTTGGTCACTCAGGATGGCCATCTAACCAGAGCAGCACTTAAAATCCCTACAGAAAATCCCTACAGAATTGGTCAATTCTGGGAGGAACCCAACGGCAGAGGCCTCCGTATTTGCCCTGTGGGCACGCTTCGCGGACGGGGGATAGCTGGCAACGATCAACCAAGAACTGATGTATGAGCAGTAGCCCAAGCTTGGGGAAGAGATTTAGGGTCAGGGCTAAGGGGGGGCGAATTGACGCCGAGCAGTACTAGTCTTCTTCGGGGGGGGCGGCGTCGCGGCCAAAGGTGAGATTTTCGAGGGTGGTGCCGGGGGGCAGATCGACGAAAACGCGATCGCCAGCCTCTACTCCTTCCAAGATCTGGATCTGGTTACCCGCTTGGGAGCCCAGGGTGACGGGGCGAAAGCGGGGGCGATCGCCCTCACCGGGCACGAGCACCCCTGACTGGCCCGACTGGGTGATGACGGCGACCGTCGGCACGACCAGGGCATCGGGCAGTTCATTCCCAATAAAGGCGACCGTGACGTTCATGTTGGAGAGTAGGACTGCCTGGCCGGTGAGGAGTTCGATGCGCACCTGAAATAGGGTGACGTTTTGCCGCTCGATCGCCTCGGGGGCAATCAGCCGCACGGCTCCCTCAAACACCTGATCGGGGAAGGCATCGGCAACAATTTCCACGGGCTGACCGGGGCGGATTTCAGAAATGTCGGCTTCGGGGACTTCAGCGATCACTTCGAGATCGCTGGCGATCGCCACAATGGCGGTGGAAGTAGCGGAGGTGGCATCCGAGGCGGAGGTGGTGGGGGTGACAAAGGCACCTTCGTTGGCAAATTGCTGTGTCACGATGCCCGCAAACGGAGCGCGAATTTGAGTGTCGGCAAACTGCACCTGGGCCGACTCAAGCTGGGCCTGGGCCTGGGCGACCCGCGCTTGGGCCTGGGCGATCGCCTCGGGCTGCGGCTCGTTGCGCAATTCCGCCAGTCGCTCTTCGCTTTCTCGCACCTGAAACTGCGCCCGTTCGACTCCGGCCTCGGCACTGCTGATCGCTTGTTCAAAATTGTCCAACTCGTTGGCTGAAATCGCCCCCTGGGTAGCGAGAGCCTGATTGCGTTGCAGCTGAGCTTGCGCCAGATCGCGTTGAGATTCTAGATCCCGGACTTGGGCGCGGGCAGCGGCCACGGCAGCTTCGGCCTGGGCGATCGCCTCCTCATTGGAGCCCTGACGCACATCGGCCAGATTGGCTTGCGCTTCGGCCACGGCGGCCTCTCGCTGGCGCACCAGAGCGGCCACGTCCTGGCTTTCCATCTGGGCGATGAGTTGTCCGGCTGCGACTTGATCCCCCTGCTGGACGAACAAATCTTCGAGAATGCCGGAGGACTTAGGGCTAAGATTCACGGTCTGCACGGGCTCCACCGTGCCGCTAGCGGTAATGCGGACGGTCAGCTCGGTGGATTCGACAGGGACGGTCAGCGCCTCCAGGTCAAAAGCCGACTCTCGACTGCGAATGACGAAGGCGATCGCTCCCAGGCCGATCGCCAATACCGCTAACATCCCGACTAGCCACACTGCCGGACGGCGAATCTTACCGATTAGGGGAATCTCCATGGCTGAGACCGCTGCATCCTCTGAGCAATACTGACTCCACTATAGCGAGGCCGCTTGTCCTCGGGACGGCTGACCACCCGCTGCTGGGGAACCGTTGAAGGAGGCCACCGAGAGCATCGGTACAGTATTGCTAGAACCCCGGTTTCTCCGTTCGCGATTGTACGAGATGTGCCTATCCCAGAAATGGAAACCGGGGTTCTGAACCGGCGGCCTAGCCGTTAGTAATAATTCACCTGGGTGATGCGAAAACGGCTTTTGGGCAGGGTCGGGAACCTGGCTAAGCTAAAGCTCAAATCTTGCTCCGGCACCTGATAGTCCAACCGATGGACGAGAAAGTTGAGCGATCGCTTCATCAGCCGCATCGTCAACCATTCCCCGGCACAGCGATGGTTGGTGCGATGATCCCCGCCGCCTTGGGGAATGAAATCGAACGCGTTTTCCTGCCAGTGCTGAAACCGCTCCGGGCGAAACTGATCCGGCTGATCCCACAGCGCGGGATCGCGGTTCGTGCCGTAGAGATCGAGCAGCACCCGTCGCCCTGCCGGGAAAGGGTAGCCCTGCCATGCAAAATCATGGCGTACCCGTGCCCCCGCAAACGGAAAAAACGGATAGAAGCGTCTGACTTCTTGGGTAAACAGGTGAATGTAATCGGAGCCGCCGTCTCGGAGTTTTTGTAGCTGCTCTGGATGGTCATCGAGGGCGAGGGCAGCAAAGACGATATAGCGTCCGATCGCCACCGTGGGGCGCAATACGTTCAGCAGGTCGACGGTCGCTACGGGCAGATCCAACGGCTGGCCGGAGGGGCTTTGGTGCCAGGCAAAGGCATGGGCGGCGGTATTTTCAGGAACGTTTAATGCTTGGTTACGAATCTTTTGGAGCAAATCGCTAATCCAGGCTTCGCCGCGATCGCGGGCGCGTCTGGCCTGCCAATGCTCTGGCCCAAGGCGACCGGAACCACTGATCATTTGGGCCAAATCGCGGGTGCGCTGGGCGACTTCTAACTCTGCCAGGGGCACACCTGACCACTCGCAAACGGCTCGACAGAGGATTTCCTGCACCTCGTCAAACAGAACGACAGTCGGCTGCTGTGTCCACTTTTCCCCATAGCGATGCCACCATTGCTCAGTGAGTTTTCCCAAGCGATCCATGTTTTTGGGGGTCATTAAGTCCATAAAAATGGCTTTGCGCTGGCGGTGGGCTTCGCCATCCAGCCCCTGGACGCCGCCCTCCCCCAGCAAGGTTTTTTGGACTCGTTTGGGGGTCGCTTGTTGGCGAGAAAATTTGTCCGTATCGTAAAAAACTTGGGCGGCTTCTTTGCCCCGCATACAGATGGTGGGCTCCAAGATCAGGCGCGTTTGAAAGATATCCGTTTGGTAGCGATCGCACCGCTTGCTAATAAATTCATACCCTTCAAAGGCGAGGGACAGCGTACTATCAATGGCGGCAATCCGGGGTATTTCCTTCATCACCATCAGCTTGGGTCGGCAGCCTTAGAAAAAGACCATTATTTGCAGGCTAACTATAGATTTTTGCCGCGTGATCAACCTCTTTCGAGCGATATAGATCATTCGCCTGAAAGGTCGCTGACCGTCTCCGTATCGCGACTTCTTGATCAATAAAAAATGCTTGCTGGGTCAAAGTTTTGGGTGATTGACTACGCCTAAAGACGCAGCGCAATGATCTCAGGCAAAGTAACCGTCCCAGAAACTACGCTGGCTGAGCGAAGTCGAAGCCAAAACCCAGCTAGAACTCTCCTTCGACTCCGCTCAGGGGACGGTTACCAGGCAAAAGACGTGACCGGTGCAAGCTCACGACCCCGATGGGGCTGGTGCCAACACCAACAGTCACCATCGGGCCGGCCCAGCTCCCCTGTCTATGCCCCCCACAATGGGAAGCGCACCGTCACCGTTCGGGCGAAAAAGGCAAGCCCAATCGTCGGCCAAATCTGCTCCCAGTTAGAGCCCAAATTAGAAAATTTGCAGCAGAATTGGCCTACGGGCTACACCTATGCCGTTGGCGGGGAAACCGAGAGTCAGGCGGAAACCTTTGGCTCTGCCGTACAAGCCCTAGCGCTGGCGATCTTTTTGGTATTTGCGGTGCTGTTGCTGTAGCTCGGCTCCCTCCGGTAGCCGTTCATCATCCTGGCGATTATTCCCCTGGTGCTGATTGGCACCTTTGAGGGTTTTTTCTGGCGGGGATTCCATTTTCCTCCAGTGCTTTCATCGGCATCATTGCGCTAGTGGGCATAGTGCTCCATAACGCGATCGCCCTGGTGGACGTGATGAATGCCTATCGCAAAGAGGGCATGAACATTAAGCACGCCGCCGCTGCGGGGGTGAGCGATCGCCTCCGTCCCATCATCACCAGCGGTGGCCTCATCCCCCTCGCCCTCAGCGCACCCACCTGGCTACCCCTCAGCGCCATCATCTTTGGCCTGATGGCGGCGACCCTCATCGCCCTGTTGATTACTCCTTGTTTGTACCTATTAGTGACGCCGAGCCATGATTAATGTCCCTTCTGCTGACCAAAAAACTGCCTACACCTTGATTTTCAATCCCGTTTCGGGACCGGGGAACCCCGGTGACAAGCTGATTGAGATCGAATCTGGCCTGTCCAGTTTGCCTCATCTCACCGTGCACCTGACCCAGCCCGATCGCAACGCCGAGCAGTTAGCCCGCCAGGCTGTCGCCGATGGGGCCGACGTGGTCATTGCTGCGGGGGGCGACGGCACGGTGTCGGGGGTTGCGGCGGCGCTCGTCGACACCGAGATTCCGCTGGGCATCATTCCCGCTGGGACGGCCAATGGGTTTGCTTCGACCCTCAACATTCCCGAAAATCTGCTAGACGCCTGCGAGATCATCAAAGCGGGGTACCGGCAGCGCGTGGATACCGCCCGCTGCAATGGTCGGTTAATGCTGCTGGCGGCCTGCATCGGCTTTGAGGCAGATTTGCTCAACAACATGGAGCGGGAAGAAAAATCGCGGTGGGGAAAGTTAGCGATCGTCACCAACAGTATTGAAGAACTACAAAACGTTAAACAGTTTGATACCCACCTCGAAACCCCCCGCGATCGCTGGCACAAAGCGGCGACTGCTGTGACCATCGCCAATGCCGCCACGGTGGACATGGTGCTGGCCCAAGGCCCCGCCGAAACCGCTGCCGATGATGGTGATCTCAGCATCACCCTGGTCACTCCTGAGCATCAATGGGGCGTGGTCAAGTCGGCGGCTAAGCTGTTTTTGTCGGCCCTCCGAAAAAGTACCGTCGAAGACGACACCATACACTCTTGGAAAGCGCGTCGCGTTAAAGTCGATACCGATCCACCCCAAGCCGTCTTTGTCGATGGTGAACCGGCGGGTGAAACCCCTTTAGCAATCGAGTGCCACCCGAAATCTCTGACGGTGCTGACGCCCAACCGATAGGGGAGATGTGCTTACCCTCCCCTGCTCCCGATTGAGGTGGGCCGTTGCTCTGGCGATCGCACTAATCCGTAGACAAGTAAGTGTAATGGTTGAGGCTGTGCTCATAGTGCTGGAGCAGCAGTTGCGCCTCCTGGATGGTAATTTTGCCATCTTGCAGGGCATGCTCCGAGCGGCGGCGAATGTTTTCGATCAGGTCTTCGGAGTCATATTGCACATAGCTGAGCACTTCCGTCATGGTGTCGCCTTTGACCACATGCTCGATGTGATAGCCCTTGGGCGTCATGTGAATGTGGACGGTGTTGGTGTCGCCAAACAGGTTGTGCAGGTTGCCCATGATTTCCTGATAAGCCCCACCGAGAAATAGGCCCAAATAGTAGGGTTCCTGTGCCTTCAGGGGATGCAGCTCCAGCACGGATTTCACGTCCCGCAGGTCGATGAATTTGTCAATTTTACCGTCGCTGTCGCAGGTGAGATCCGCCAGAGTAACCCGATTGGTGGGTTCCTCATCCAGCCGGTGAATGGGCATGATGGGGAACATTTGATCGATCGCCCACGCATCGGGCATGGACTGAAACACCGATAGATTGATGTAATAGATCGACGCCAGGTTCTTTTCCAGATCCTCTAAATCATCGGGCACGTACTCTTCGTGGCGCACCAGGGCCAAAATGCGGCGACAGCAAGCCCAGTAGAGCCGCTCGACCTTGGCCCGCTCGGTCAGGCTGAGGTAGCCAAAGTTAAACAGGCTAATGGCCTCATCTTTGAACTGAACGGCGTCGTGGTACGCCTCCTGATAATTTTTGATGCTGACGTGGGTGTAGGTCTCGTACAGTTCGCGCAGCAGGGCGTGATCATCCGGCGAGGGGGGATCGATGGGCTCCAAACCAGGGCGATCGCTGGTGCCCAGCACGTCAAACACCAGCACCGATTGGTGAGAGGCGATCGCCCGCCCACTTTCACTAATCAACGTGGGCACGGGCAGATTGCGGGCGGAGCAGGCTTCCTGCACCTCGGCGACGACATCATTCGCATAGTTTTGAATACTGTAGTTTTTGGAGGCGTAAAAGTTGGTTTTAGAACCGTCGTAGTCGATGCCCAAACCGCCGCCGACATCGAGATAGCCCATTTGGGCACCCAGTTCCGACAGTTCCACATAAATCTGACAGGCTTCCCGCAGGGCGTCTTTGATGACGCTGATGGCCGAAATTTGCGACCCAATGTGGAAATGCAGTAGTTGCAGGCAGTCCAGCATATCGACGGCTTTGAGCTGTTCCACCGCGCTGAGAATTTCAGGAATGGCGAGGCCAAACTTGGCGCGATCGCCCGCCGACCCACCCCAGCGACCGATGCCCTTGCTGCTGAGCTTTGCCCGCACGCCAAGAATGGGCCGAATGTTGAGGCGGCGACTGGCTTCAATCACGAGGGGCACTTCGTCCAGTTGCTCCAGCACGATGATGGGGGTGTGGCCCAACCGCTGACTGAGCATGGCGGTTTCCACATATTCCCGGTCTTTGTAGCCGTTGCAGATCAGCAGCGCACCCGGATTGTCGAGGGTCGATAGGGCAATCAGCAATTCCGGTTTGGAACCCGCCTCCAGACCAAAGTGATGGGGCTGACCAAAGCGCACCAAATCTTCCACCAAATGCCGCTGCTGGTTACATTTCACCGGAAAGACGCCGCGATAGACGCCGTTGTAGCGATAGCGGGCGATCGCTTTAGCAAAGCAGGCATTCAACCGCTCGATGCGGTCTTCCAAAATGTCAGAAAAGCGGATCAGGATGGGCAGTCCCAAGTTGCGCTGTTTGAGGGCGGTCACCAGGTCATGGAGGTCGAGGGAGCCGCCGCGATCGCCCCGAGGAGCCACCATCACATGCCCCGCCGCATTGATTGAAAAGTACGGATCGCCCCAGCCGTGGATGCGGTACAGTTCTTCGCTGTCTTCGATCGTCCAGGGGGCCGTCGGCTTGCCATTGCGGGGTTCGGCGTTGACCTGCGATCGCAGCGCTTGCAGCATTTCTTCGCTCGACTGCCGAGTAGGTGACATAGGCTCTATCCTTATTCTGCACTGCACGGGGATGGGGGGAGGTGACAAACAACCTTAAAGAATCGGTCGCAGTAGTTACCCCGTTAAGCGTAGCAGGGGTTTTGCCCTATCGGGGTTCCGCCATAGACAGACTCCTGGCGCACCCCACCCTTAAATGGAAAATCGCTCCTCCTAATTATTCGTAAGGGGCGCATCTACATTACTTAGGAATGAGAATTGAATTATGTTGGGATAGCCGTCTCGGCTGTCCCCTGACAGGCAAGGGACATCGCTCACCAAAATTGGACTTTAAATAATCCTCATCCTTTAGTAAGGGGCGCATCTACAAAGTTGGACGTCTCCCCTAACCTTTAGATGCGCCCAATTTGAAGTGCCGCAAGAAAGGCCATGGGTCGGTCGTCGGGCAGTGAAGCGATGGGGGGACGAGGCGATGGGGGGATGAAGCGATCGCCTAACGGAAGAAGTAAAGTCCTGATTCAACTACCCCGAAGAATCAGGACTCAAGAAACGCGGAGAGTCTCCATGCGTTTCAAGCCTGTCGCGAGTTTTCAAAAGCTGCTCTGAAATGTGAGCCTCTGAAAATCCTCTGCAAATTCAAAATTCTGATAGCAGCGAATTAATTCGCCGTAGGGTGGGCACCGCCCACCAATCAAACCTTTCGCCTTTGTTAGGTTATTGCCTATTCCCTGTGGCAAGGCTTCGCCAACGGCAAGGCTTTGCCAACACTTCGTTCCACCCAACCTACGCCCAATTTTGACAACCCATGTTTAAGGGATGGCTGGGAGCATCGCGGGACACCCCCAGCGTGGACTAAAAGGCTAGAGCGCTAGCCAAATCGACTGGAGGTCGAGGCAATCAAGAAGGCTGCATAGGTGACGATATACCCCACTGTGAAGTGAGCCAATCCCACCACGCGAGCCTGCACGATGGACAGCGCCACGGGCTTGTCCTTCCAGCGAACGATATTCGCCAGCGGAGTGCGCTCGTGTGCCCAGACCAAAGTTTCGATCAACTCCTGCCAGTAGCCTCTCCAGGAGATCAGGAACATGAAGCCCGTCGCCCAGACCAGGTGCCCAAAGAGGAACATCCAGGCCCAAACCGCCAGATTATTCATGCCATACGGGTTGTACCCGTTGATCAACTGCGAAGAGTTCAGCCACAGATAGTCACGGAACCAGCCCATCAAGTAGGTCGAGTTTTCGTTGAACTGGGCCACGTTGCCCGACCAAATCGTGAGATGTTTCCAGTGCCAGTAGAACGTCAGCCACCCGATGGTGTTGAGCATCCAGAACATAGCCAGGTAGAACGCATCCCAGGCCGAGATATCGCAGGTGCCGCCCCGGCCGGGACCGTCGCACGGGAAGCTGTAGCCGAAGTCTTTCTTATCGGGCATCAGCTTCGAGCCGCGCGCATCCAGCGCCCCTTTCACCAGAATCAGGGTGGTGGTGTGCAGACCGAGGGCGATCGCGTGGTGTACCAAAAAGTCGCCAGGGCCAATGGTCAAGAACAGCGAGTTGGCGCTGCTATTGATGGCATCCAGCCAACCCGGTAACCAGACGTTGCCGTAGTTGGGCCAGGCGGTGGTGGCAATGCTATCGGAATTCGACAACAGGGTTTCAAAGCCGTACAGCATCTTGCCGTGGGCCGCTTGAATCCACTGGGCAAAGACAGGTTCCACGAGAATTTGCTTCTCCGGCGTGCCAAAGGCGACCACCACATCGTTGTGAACGTACAGCCCCAAAGTGTGGAAGCCGAGGAACAGCGACACCCAACTCAAGTGGGAAATCAGCGCTTCCTTATGCTCCAGCATTCGGTACAGCACATTGTTCTCATTCGCCTTCGGGTCATAATCCCGAATCAGGAAGATGGCCCCGTGGGCAAACGCCCCCACCATCAAGAATCCAGCAATGTACTGGTGATGGGTATAGAGCGCCGCTTGGGTGGTGTAGTCCTTGGCAATAAAGGCGTAGGACGGCATGGAATACATGTGCTGCGCCACCAGCGAGGTCACCACCCCTAAACAAGCCAGGTGCCATCCCAATTGGAAGTGCAACGAGTTGTTGTAGGTGTCATACATGCCCTTGTGGCCTTCGCCAATCATGCCGCCAAAGGGCGTACCCGCTGGGGGATTGTGGGCATTCATGATCTCCTTCATGCTGTGGCCGATACCGAAGTTAGTGCGGTACATGTGGCCAGCAATGATGAAGATAACCGCGATCGCTAGATGGTGATGGGCAATATCCGTTAACCACAGCGCTTCCGTCTGGGGATGGAACCCCCCGAGGAAAGTGAGAATCGCGGTACCCGCCCCCTGACTGGTGCCAAACATATGATTGGCGGTGTCAGGATTCTGGGCATACACGCCCCAATGGCCCGTAAAGAAAGGCAGCAGCCCTTCCGGGTGGGGTTTCACCGACAGGAAGTTATCCCAGCCCACATGCTGCCCCCGCGCTTCGGGAATCGCCACGTGGATCAGGTGCCCTGCCCAGGCGAGAGAGCTCACCCCGAACAACCCGGCCAGGTGATGGTTCATCCGCGATTCCGCGTTTTTGAACCAGGCCAGACTGGGCCGGAACCGGGGCTGCAAGTGCAGCCAGCCTGCAAACAGGAAGGCCGCAGCGATAATCAGCAAGAAGATCGCACCGCTATAGAGATCCAGGTTGGTGCGCATGCCGATGGTGTACCACCATTGATACACCCCGGAGAACGAGATGTTGACCGGATAGTTGGCCCCGGCTTGGGTGAAGGCATCCACCGCCGGTTGACCAAATTGCGGATCCCAAATCGCGTGAGCGATCGGGCGGACATTCAGCGGGTCTTTCACCCACTGCTCGAAGTTACCTTGCCAGGCGACATGGAACAGGTTGCCCGAGGTCCACAAAAAGATGATCGCCAGATGACCAAAGTGCGAAGCAAAAATCTTTTGATAAAGATTCTCCTCCGTCATGCCATCGTGGCTTTCAAAGTCGTGGGCCGTGGCAATCCCATACCAGATCCGCCGAGTGGTCGGATCTTGCGCCAAAGCCTGGCTAAATTTTGGGAATTTATTTGCCATGAATCAAACCAGGTTTGATGAACGAATGTTCAAAGAACGGAATTCGTGAAATGGGTCGGTGGGAATGGGGTTGGGTCTGAGTGGCCCTCACCCTATTCCTCTCCCAAAGTGGCTATCCATTCGGCATCAGTCAGTCAAAGCTAAGTCACTAGAGGATTCTAGACTCCGCTGGGGTGGGTAAACCTCACCGCCTGCGGCACCTCTCCTTGCTAAGGAGAGGTTTAATCACAATCGGGTCAACGATTTAACTCGAATTGAGCCGAGCCTCCGGTTCCTCTCCTAAGCCCGCCAGGCAGGCTTCGCCAAAAGCAAGGAGAGGTTTAATCACAATCGGGTCAACGATTGACTCAAATTGAGCCGAGCCTCCGGTTCCTCTCCTTACCAAGGAGAGGTTAGGTGAGGTTCTAGACCCGGTAAACCAGTCGCAACCGATGGATAAGAGCCTTGCCTATTGGGTGCTACGCTAACTTGCGTGTAACGGATAGCCCAGAGTGAGAGAGGGACTGAGGGTGAGGGCTGCCCCTGAACCGAACCGCCTATCCCACCGCGATAATCCTCGCCAGGAAGAACGCCCACGTCGTGGCGATGCCTCCCAGCAGGTAGTGAGCCAGACCCACGGCCCGACCCTGCGTAATGCTCAGGGCACGGGGCTGAATGGCCGGAGCCACCTTCAGCTTGTTGTGCGCCCAAACAATCGATTCGATCAGCTCTTGCCAATAGCCACGACCACTAAACAAGAACATCAAGCTAAAGGCCCAAACAAAGTGCGCCCCGAGGAACATCAAGCCATAGGCCGACAACGCCGAGCCGTAGGAACCGATCACCTGCGACGCCTGCGCCCACAGGAAGTCCCGCAGCCAGCCGTTGATGGTAATCGCGCTCTGGGCAAAGTTGCCCGCCGTAATGTGGCTCACCGCCCCGGAATCCGACACCGTGCCCCACACATCGGACTGCATCTTCCAACTGAAGTGGAAAATCACAATCGAAATGCAGTTGTACATCCAAAACAGGCCGAGGAACACATGGTCCCAACCAGAAACCTGACAGGTGCCGCCGCGACCCGGACCATCACAAGGGAACCGGAAGCCCAGTTCGCCTTTGTCGGGAATCAGGCGGGAGCTGCGGGCAAACAGCACCCCCTTCAGCAATATCAACACTGTAACGTGAATGGTGAAGGCGTGGATGTGGTGCACCATGAAGTCAGCCGTCCCCAGGGGAATTGCCGCCATCGCCACCTTGCCGCCGACCGCCACCAAGCCGCCATCGAATACGGGACTGACGCCTGCCAGGACATTCGGGGCGGTGTTCCCCGCCGCCATGCCGTGGATGTGTTGCACCCACTGGGCAAAGATTGGCTGCAGGTTAATGGCCGTATCCGAGAACATGTCTTGGGGCCGACCTAACGCCCGCATGGTGTCGTTGTGAATGTACAACCCAAAGCTGTGGAAGCCCAGGAAAATACACACCCAGTTCAGGTGAGAAATGATGGCATCCCGGTGACGCAACACCCGATCGAGGTTGTTGTTCACATGGACTTCCGGGTCATAATCTCGAACCATGAAAATGGCTGCGTGAGCGGCGGCACCACAGATCAGGAAGCCGCCAATCCACATATGGTGGGTAAACAGCGACAACTGCGTGGGGTAATCCGTCGCGATGTACGGATAGGGCGGCATCGAGTACATGTGGTGGGCCACAATAATTGACAACGAGCCGACCCAGGCGAGGTTCCACGACAACTGGCAATGCCAGGACGTGGTGAATGCCTCGTACATGCCTTTGTGGCCTTCACCCGTAAACGGCCCTTTGTGCGCCTCCAGCACTTCTTTGAAGCTGTGGCCAATGCCCCAGTTCGTGCGGTAGAAGTGCCCCGCGACGATGAACAACACCGCCAAAGCCAGGTGATGGTGGGCCGTATCGGACAACCACAACCCGCCAGTGACGGGGTTTAGCCCACCTTTGAAGGTGAGGAAGTCAGCGTAGGCGTTCCAGTTCAGGGTGAAGAATGGCTTCAGGCCCTCAGCAAAGCTGGGATAGAGATCCGCCATCAGGCTCTTGTCGAGAATCCACTCGTGGGGCAACGGTATTGCCCCCACCGAATCGATCAGCCGACCGCCAATGGTCAACGGCTTGCCCGCATCGATCGCATCCAAACAGGCGTTGATCGGCAGTGAGACGTGGATCTGCTGTCCGGCATAGCCTAAGCAGCCCAGGCCCAACAGCCCCGCCAGGTGGTGGTTCATCATGGATTCCACATTTTGGAACCACTCTAGCTTGGGAGCGCGTTTGTGATAGTGGAACCACCCGGCAAACAGCATCAAGCCCGCCATCACCAACGCCCCGATCGCGGTGCAATACAGCTGGAAGCTATTGGTAATGCCGTTAGCACGCCACATCTGAAACAGGCCAGAGGTGATCTGAATGCCGTGGAAACCGCCGCCGACATCGCTATTCAGGATTTCTTGACCAAAAATGGGCCAAACGACCTGAGCACTGGGCTTAATGCCAACGGGGTTGGTGAGCCAAGCTTCGTAGTTGGAAAACTTGGCCCCGTGAAAGTACATCCCACTCAGCCAGATGAAGATGACCGCCAAATGGCCAAAGTGGGCACTGAAGATTTTGCGCGAAATATCTTCTAAGTCACTCGTGTGACTATCAAAGTCATGGGCATCGGCATGTAGGTTCCAAATCCAGGTGGTGGTTTTGGGACCTCGTGCCAGTGTTCGGTCAAAGTGCCCCGGCTTCGCCCATTTTTCAAATGAGGTTTCTACCGGGTCATTATCGACCACTACCCTGACTTTTCGTCCCGGTTCAGGGGGACTTATTGTCATGGGACTCTCCTCTCTTCTAGTCGATAAACAGAGTGGATAAGGGCGCTTTCCTTAAGACCATAGATGTTTATGAAAACAGCCTATAGAAAGCTTTAATATCATTTCGCCAATATCAAAATGACTGCGATTCAAAACGAAAGGCAGACATATAGAGACAAAAAGGCAAAAAAATGGTCAGAAATGTCTCTGAACTTCACTCTAAGGCTTTTAAATGACCACAAAAGTCACCTCAGACCGGAGATTCAGCGAGATTTGTAAACATCAAACTATAGAGTCTTGACTTTGATAAGCTTTTTTTTCAGAAGTTAATAACCGTGGAGAAAGAAAATTTAACTCGAGGTTAAAACGCAGAAAAATGCATCTTAGATATCGTTTTATTTATTTCTTTTCCGAGAGATTTTGAAATTTCTTATGAATTGCTTAATTTCGCCCAAGTTGGATATTTTTTATTGACTGAAACAAAAAAGGTGCCATTCTGCTGTGGTGAGTTGGCAAGTCCGATTGAGCTGCTGCTGGGCGCGTGACGGTTAAAGCTGCGAGTGAGCTTGATCCAGCAGCGCTTTGCTAAGGGGCAAAACCCTGCTGGCTGATATAGTCGGAGCGATCGCCCCCGATCGCCCAGGAGCGGCATCGAGTAACGGTTAACCTGAGGGTGGTTGATCGCTCTGCTCACCGCTTCTTTGCGCCCATCCAGGTCTCTTGAAGCGCGATCGCCCCGGCTCCCCAACGGCTCACCCAGGCATCAACAGCCGATAACCCCTAAATCTCGTCGATCGGCACTAAAAAGCAGCCTGCAATGCGCCAATCTTTGGAAGGCTGTTGCTGCATTAAGTAGACTGCTTTAACGAGCGCGCCTTGCTGATCCATCACAAAGACAGATTGGGCGGGAAACCCCTGCATCTCGGCTAATTCACCCAAGAGGACGCTGCGGGGCCGGTAGACCGCATAGTAGGAACTTCTGACCATGCGCATAAAGTTACCCACACTTTTAAATTGTTGGCGAATGGCGGGAGCAGCATACAGAAAAGCTTGGATCCCATCATCAGCCTGAAAAGCTTCAATCTGAGCCATGATGACTCGGCGAATGGCGTCTTTCTCTGTATCGGTAAGTTCTTTTGACATGGCACCTAGACTCCCTGAGCGTACCATCTAGCATGATACGTAGGTTATTGGATCTGCGCTGTTGCGTAGACATCACCTTTGGCAGAGCTGTCTTGATGAGGACAGGTTAATTTACAAGCAAAACTTAAATAGATCTCAAAGCCAAGCGCAGCCGGACAGTGACAAATCACGAATCCTGCCTAAGCACTAAAAGCCGGTTCAGTCTCAGGCCGCGAATCAATTAATCAATCACTCCCAAGCGAGATTACTCTCTCAAGATGCCCATTATTGACGTCAACGCACTCAAAAAGGTTTACCCGATCGCGATCAAAGAACCGGGGCTGCAGGGTACCCTGCGCCATTTCTTTCGTCGCCAGTACCGCAATATTGAAGCGGTGCGCCACGTTTCCTTTCAAATTGAGCCGGGAGAAGTGGTGGGCTTTTTAGGACCCAATGGGGCGGGCAAAACCACCACACTGAAGATGCTGACGGGGCTCATTCACCCCTCTGGCGGCAGCGTCACCGTGGCTGGGCAAGTACCTTTTCGCCGCACGCCGAGTTTTTTGCAGCAGATCACTCTAGTCATGGGGCAAAAACAGCAGCTCTTGTGGGATTTGCCCGCTATGGATTCCTTGCGGATCAATGGCGCAATTTATGGGCTGAGCGATCGCATTTTCCGCGATCGGGTTTCCGAATTGGCCGTCATGCTCGATATTACCGAGCAACTGAAGCAGCCCGTTCGCAAACTCTCCCTCGGGGAAAGGATGAAAGCCGAAATGCTGGCAGCCCTCATTCACCAGCCCAAAGTGTTGTTTTTAGACGAGCCAACCCTGGGGCTCGACGTTAACGCCCAAGTTGCCGTCCGAGAATTTTTGAAAGAATATAACCGCCGCTATCAAGCCACCATTTTGCTCACCAGCCACTACATGGCGGATATTACGGCGCTGTGCGATCGCGTTCTGTTGATTTATCAAGGCGAGTTGATCTATGACGGCGGGCTGACTGGCTTGCTCAATCGGTTTGCCCCGTATCGCGAAGTCAAAGTCGAACTTGCGACCCCTGCCGATGCCGCCAAGCTGACTCAATATGGCGAAGTCGAAACATTGGACGGTTGCTCAGCCAGCCTGATCGTGCAGCGCGGTGATCTGACTGAAACCGTGTCGCGCATCCTGGCAGATTTAACGGTGCAAGACTTGACGGTGACCGATCCACCCATCGAAGAGGTCATCGGTCGCGTGTTTCAAGCTGGGGCGATCGCGGAGGGCCGTGATGCCCTTGATAACCGCAACTGACGGTTCAATTGCTGCTGAGCAGCTAACTCTCGGAGGGCAAAGCGGATATCAGAACCTGAAGAAATGAGGTGAAAAATGAAGCTTTATGCTGAATTTCGACATCATTGGTTCATCATCCGCCCAGCACCCATACCGCTTCTGTCATCGCCAGAAAAGGGGAGAGTTACATAGCGAGACATCATGCAAGATTGCGAGACAGAGTTGCATAACTTTTATTTATGATTCTATACAGATCTTCCGAAATCAAGCTTATCGGAACGCTGATAGTATTCTAAAGAGCATAGGGAATTGCAGGACTCCCGAAATCCAGTATTGGAACCCGACTGAGGCAAGCAGTGCCGGTGGGTCGCTGGAGTGCTTAATACAAACTGCCACCTGCCTTGGAGCAAGATTTTGCATCTTCAACCCATTGCAGCTTATTGAGGCGTCCCCGCTGTTTGGCAGCGAGGGATTGCGTGGTGTCTTTACGAACCTCACAGGAAGGGAGATATGTCTTACTCACAGACAACGACTCAGTCAAAAGCTGGTTACAGCGCCGGGGTTAAGGACTATAAGCTGACTTATTACACCCCCGATTACACCCCTAAAGATACGGACATCTTGGCCGCGTTTCGGATGACGCCGCAGCCGGGTGTACCCCCCGAAGAATGCGCGGCAGCGGTTGCAGCAGAATCATCCACCGGTACTTGGACGACCGTGTGGACTGACCTGTTGACCGATATGGATCGCTACAAGGGCCGTTGTTACGATATCGAGCCCGTTCCCGGCGAAGATAATCAATATATTTGCTACGTCGCCTATCCCCTCGATCTATTTGAGGAAGGGTCTGTCACCAACTTGCTGACCTCTTTGGTGGGTAACGTGTTTGGTTTTAAAGCGCTGCGGGCGCTGCGTCTAGAAGACTTGCGCGTTCCCGTTGCTTACTTGAAGACCTTCCAAGGGCCGCCCCACGGCATTCAGGTGGAGCGCGATCGCTTAAACAAGTACGGTCGTCCTCTACTCGGCTGTACCATTAAGCCTAAGTTGGGGCTGTCGGCGAAGAACTACGGTCGCGCCGTTTACGAATGTCTGCGCGGTGGCTTGGACTTCACCAAAGACGACGAAAACATCAACTCTCAGCCCTTCCAGCGCTGGCGCGATCGCTTTTTGTTTGTCGCTGACGCCATCCACAAGTCTCAAGCAGAGACTGGCGAAATCAAAGGTCACTACCTCAACGTGACCGCCGCCACCTGCGAAGAGATGCTCAAGCGGGCCGAGTATGCCAAAGAACTCGACATGCCCATTGTCATGCACGACTTCTTGACCGGTGGTTTCACCGCCAACACCACGTTGTCCCACTGGTGTCGTGACAACGGTATGTTGCTGCACATTCACCGCGCCATGCACGCTGTCATCGACCGTCAGAAGAACCACGGTATCCACTTCCGCGTGTTGGCGAAGTGTCTGCGGATGTCTGGTGGTGACCACATCCACACCGGTACCGTTGTCGGTAAGTTGGAAGGCGATCGCGCAGGCACCCTGGGTTTTGTTGACCTGCTGCGCGAAAACTACGTCGAACAAGACAAGTCTCGCGGCGTTTACTTCACCCAAGACTGGGCTTCCATGGGTGGCGTCATGGCGGTCGCCTCCGGGGGTATCCATGTGTGGCACATGCCCGCCCTGGTGGAAATCTTCGGTGATGATTCCGTCCTGCAGTTTGGTGGGGGTACCTTGGGTCACCCCTGGGGTAACGCACCGGGTGCAACCGCTAACCGCGTGGCCTTGGAAGCTTGTGTCCAAGCCCGTAACGAAGGCCGTAACCTGGCTCGCGAAGGTGGCGACATCATCCGCGAAGCTTGTAAGTGGTCGCCGGAACTGGCCGCCGCTTGCGAACTCTGGAAGGAAATCAAGTTCGAGTTCGACACCGTTGACACTCTCTAAACCGCGATGCGGCACTTCGGTGTCGCGGCGATGTGGCAGGGCGCGTTGGTCGCCGGAATCGATGGCAGCAAATTCGCCAAAAACCGTGAGATTGCTGCATCAGCTACCGAAACTAAAGAAGTTTCGGGCTTAGATTCAGGGCGACCAACCGCCCAGTGGCGGGGTTGATGTCAACCGTTCGGAAACCTCTGATGGACCTCAAGCAGTCAGCTAAAGACGCCGCTCAGGTGCTCAGTAGCTATCTCACGTTTCAGGCTGTGAAGACAGTGCTGAATCAACTGAGGGAAACCAACCCGGCCCATGCCTATTGGCTAAACTCGTTTTCCACCAAAGAAGCCTTGCAAGATGGGGAAGCTTATCTGCATGACCTCTTGCAGGAGAGACCGGAATTTGCTATTCGGATCATGACTGTGAGGCAAACCATTGCCGAAGAAATCTGCGAGTTTTTGCCGGAAATGGTCTTGACTGGCATTCAGCAAGCCAATATGGAACACCGTCGCCAGCATTTAGAGCGCATTACTCAATTAGGGTCTGAGCAGCACACGGCAGATGAGGAAATCGATTTGCCTCAAGAATCTGCGGCTGACCCGGAAACCTCTTCTGAGTAGTGCTGGTTGAGATGATGACTCAACGATTCCACCAATTCTGAACTGTGAACTTTGTCGGCTCTCGCCGATTGTCAATTACTTAATCCAACGAAAAACCATGAAAACTCTGCCTAAAGAGCGTCGTTACGAAACCCTTTCCTACCTGCCGCCGTTGACCGATACCCAAATCGAGCGTCAGATTGCCTACATTCTCAAGATGGGCTACTTCCCAGCGGTTGAGTTCAATGAGAACTCTAATCCTGAGGAGTATTACTGGACTATGTGGAAGTTGCCGATGTTCAACGCATCGAGCACTCAAGAGGTGCTGAGTGAAGTTCAGGCTTGCCGCTCTGAGTATCCCGACTGTTACATTCGCGTCGTGGGCTTTGACAACGTCAAGCAGTGCCAAATCACCAGCTTCATCGTTCACAAGCCCGGTGCGAGCACCTATCGCTACTAAAAAGCGAATGCAGCAGTCGATGCTTAATTGAAAAAAAGGGAGCGATCGCTCCCTTTTTTTGTGTTGTTGAGGAGTGTGGTGGGTTGCCTGGTCTCAGGTAACGTCCGTTCGACGGGCTGATTTCGCCCTCCCTCTCCAGGCTAATCCTGTAGGGGTTTTGAACTTTCTGGTTGGATGGCCGTCCTCGCCCTTCGGGCAGACATCGTTTTCTAACGGGTTGGTCGAGTCGGCAAGGAAGCTGACCCCACTCTGATCGAGTGACAAGCGTGTTCAAAGGCGTCGCCTCTAAATGGGTCACTATGCTGGACGTCTCCAAGAACACCAGGACAAGCCCCCCCGATACAGCGATTTCAGCTTGAGTCTTTATGGAAGGTGGATGGGATGGAATTGTGGGCCGATTCAGCGCTGCGATTAATGGCCCTCAAGCCCCCTAAACGTCTCTATTTCCAGAGATCTCCGAGCGCTATCCTTGATGCAGCAAGCGGTCTAGCAATGTTGATACCTTTAAAATTGAAGCTATCCAATGCTTCTCAATTTAGGGCAGTAATAAGTAGATGGACTTAATTATTTGTAGGATGTGTTAGCCCCAGCGTAACGCATCAAGTTCCTGTGGCATGGTGCATTACGGCTTCGCCTAACAGCACCCTAGGACATCGTTTATTGATGTCCACCTACTTAGGGCCGCCAATCAGGGATCTGGCTTCATTCCGAACTGCGATTTTCGTCAGGCCCCTTTTCGCGAAGTGGCGGCGCATCTACGGCCACCTTGAATCAGCCAAGCAACTGCCCCTCGGCAACCGCCCGTCGCGATGACTTGCCTGGGAAACCCGGACAGGCTGCTCTCCACAATGCTCTGGCCACAACTCCGACAGTAGGCAGAAATTAGCGTGTCTGGACCCATTTCTGGTTGTTTGTTGGGGTATACCTGTGTTTGGCTGTTTTCACGCTGATAATTAAGGCAAGAATCTGACGGTTTTCCTGCTGACTAGATGAGGTGCTGCCGTGGACGGAGTTAGAGAATTAGTGATCGACAATCCACTGGTGGCGTTTACCACTTTGCTGCTGGTGAGTCTGACGTTGCCGCCGTTATTTGAGCGGCTACATATGCCGGGATTGGTGGGGTTGCTGTTGGCGGGGGTGGTGCTGGGTCCCAGTGGCTTGGCGTTGTTAGACCCGGCGGGCGATATTGAAAAGCTGTTTTCTGATATCGGCAAGGTTTATCTCATGTTTGTAGCGGCGCTAGAGATTGACCTCAAGGAGTTTAGTCGCAATCGCGATCGCGCCATGATCTTCGGCGTCTTGACGTTTGCCATTCCGCTCATGGGCGGCATCCTGCTGGGTCGTTGGACTGGCTTTGGGTGGATATCGGCGGTGCTGATCGGGTCGCTGCTGGCGTCTCATACCCTGCTGGCCTATCCCATCGTCATGCGGTTGGGGGTATCGCGCGATGAGGCGGTAACGGTGACGGTGGGGGCGACGATCTTTACCGATATTTCGGCTTTGCTGGTGTTAGCTGTGTGTGTCTCTCTGCAAAGTGGCGACTTTTCACCGTTGTCGCTGACGCTGCAACTAGCGGGGCTAGGGATTTACGCGATGGCGGTGTTGTTTGGGTTGGATCGGGTCGGCAAGTACTACTTCCGCCGTACGGGCAATGAACAGGGCAACCAATTTCTGTTCATTTTGTTAGCAGTCTTTTTGGCGGCGGTGGGGGCGCAGGTGGTCAATGTCGACAAGGTGGTGGGCGCATTTTTGGCGGGGTTGGCGGTCAACGGGGTGGTGGGCGATGGTCCCGTTAAAGAAAAAGTGGAGTTTTTTGGCAGTGTTCTGTTTATCCCATTCTTCTTTGTGTGCATGGGGTTGCTGCTGGATGTGCCGATCTTTTTAGAAGCGCTCACCAATCGCCTCGGGCTGACTATTGGCATTGTGCTGATGCTAATCGGGACGAAGTTTTTAGCCGCCGCGATCGCCGGGCTGTTGTTTCGCTATCGCTGGATACAGATTTTGACCATGTGGTCGCTGTCGTTGCCCCAAGTCGCCGCCACCTTAGCGGCGGCTCTGGTTGGGTTGCAGGTTGGCTTAATCACTGCGCCGGTATTTAACGCGGTCATCGTCTTGATGCTAGTCACCTCTCTTTTGGGCTCCATCACCACCACCCGATTTGCTCGGGCCTTGCCGCTGCCCACAGTACCCACCCCGGACAACGTCGAAATCTGGGGGGATTGGCGGCAAAATGATCTGGCCGCCAGTTCCCCCTTTGTGGTGGTGGTGCCGCTGTCAAATCCGACAACCCAGCGATATTTGATTGAAATGGCCGCCTTAATTGCCAAGCACGAAGGGGGCTATATCGTACCGCTGGCGATCGCCCCCGCCCAGGTTCACATGGATGATCCGCGATTGCTAACGGCGCTGACGTACAACCAAAAACTGTTGCAAACGGCGCAAAGCATCAGCCATGAATGGGGGACGGAAGCTAGAACGCAGACGCGCATTGACGATAATGTCGCCGAGGGCATTAGCCGCACCGCCCGTGAACATCATGCTCAGCTCATCGTGATGGGCTGGAGTGCGACCGAAGGGTTGCGAGCGCGGCTTTTTGGCACGGTGATTGACACCGTGTTTTGGGCCACGCACTGTCCTGTTGCCGTCACCCGCTTACAAAAAGCGCCCGTCGAGCTACGGCGCATCTTGATTCCGGTCAAGATCATGACTCCGCAAACCATTCGGACGATCCGCTTTGGGCAAATTTTTGCCGATACCCACGATGCCTCAATTACCCTGCTGCACGTGAGCGATCGCACCCATTCCCCGGAGGCCTTTCAAATCTTTAAAGACAAGCTCAAGACCGTCATGGCCGAAAGCCCCAATGTGCAACAATCCATCAAATGTGTACACCACGATGACCCCGCAGCGGTGATCTTAAAAGCTGCCCGTCACGTGGATCTAGTGATTTTGCGATCGATGCGGCGGCGCACCGCTGGGGGCCTGGCCGTCAGCGACGTGACCCATCAAGTGCTGGAAGGGTTGACCTGCTCCGTCGTTCTCTTTGGCGAACCGCACTCGTAATCAGTGAGTCGCAGGGGGGTTACAGATGGGGGGGTGGGGATGTTGGTGGCAGAGTATTACAGGACGGTGATTACCTGCTGAAGGCTGCGCCAAGACTACGCACTTGTGAATTCGGCATCCCGCACTCGATCATGGGCCTTCTGCCTTCTAAATTCAGAATCCAGCAACTCTATACCCTCGATGAAAAATTGCTCACGGCCTCAGACCGACTTTCCTCGTTGAGGTTACAGCTAAGCCTTTAAGATTGAGGGATATGCAATTTTGTCACTCTTTATTACTGCTGCTTTAACAGAGTCAATCACTATGACCTTGGATGTTCCCTCCATTCTGCAAGTTCTCCGCCCCGTTCAAGATCCCGAACTCCAAAAGAGCTTGGTCGAGCTCAATATGATCCGCAATGTGGAAGTGAGTGATGGTGACGTCAGCTTCACGCTGGTGTTGACGACGCCGGCTTGCCCCCTGCGCGAGTTCATCGTGGAGGATTGTGAAAAGGCCGTGCGGACTCTGCCGGGGGTCAAATCAGTAAATGTAGAAGTCACGGCTGAGACCCCGCAGCAAAAATCCCTCCCCGATCGCCAGGGCATTGAGGGGGTCAAAAACATCATCGCTGTCTCTAGCGGCAAGGGCGGCGTGGGCAAGAGCACCGTCGCTGTGAATCTGGCGGTGGCGCTGGCTCAGGTGGGCGCTCAGGTCGGCCTGATTGACGCCGATATCTATGGTCCCAATGCGCCGATGATGCTGGGTTTGGAAACGGCGAACGTGGTAGTGCAGCAGGGCGCTCAAGGCGAAATCTTGGAACCAGCATTTAACCACGGCGTCAAGATGGTGTCGATGGGCTTTTTGATCGATCGCGACCAGCCGGTCATCTGGCGGGGTCCCATGCTGAATGGCGTGATTCGCCAATTTCTGTATCAGGTGAATTGGGGCGACTTAGATTATCTGGTCATCGATTTGCCCCCTGGCACCGGCGATGCGCAACTGACCCTAGCGCAAGCAGTACCCATGGCGGGAGCCGTAATCGTGACTACCCCGCAAAATGTGGCCCTGTCCGATGCGCGGCGGGGGCTGCGGATGTTCCAGCAGCTCAAGGTGCCCGTTATCGGCATCGTGGAAAATATGAGCTACTTCATTCCACCTGACATGCCCGAAAAACAGTACGACATCTTTGGCTCCGGCGGGGGCGAAAAAGCGGCGCAGGAGCTGGGTGTGCCTTTGATTGGCTGCGTACCGCTTGAGATGACCGTGCGAGAGGGGGGCGACCAGGGCATCCCCATCGTGGTGAAACATCCCGAGAGCGCTTCGGCTAAAGCCCTCGTCGCGATCGCTAAATCGGTTGCGGGCAAAGTCTCTGTCGCGGCCCTGGTGTCTTAGGAACGGAAATTCGATAATTTTGGATAGCCGTCTCGGCTATCCAGGGGCAGGCCAGAAATATGCCCTGCCGAAATTGGATTTTATCCAATCCTCGTTCCTTAAGAAAATCAGGGTGCGCTGCTACGCCAATGCCCTTTAACCATCCCCCCGCTTACCCACTATGGGAGTCGAGAGTGTTACTGTAGTTAACGCTTGAGCGTCAGATTTCGCATTGAGTGCTTATACGTGGCGGCAGTCGGCATTTGCGGCAGGATGGTTTATGTCCAGTTCTTTTCGGATTCATTCCAGTTGGAAACGCTGGGTACAGGGATGGCAACATTTTGACTGGTCACTGTTGTTGGTGCCCATGCTGATGATGATCTTTGCCAGTGTGGTCATTACCAGCACCCAGATCAATCAAGAGACCACCACTTATGGCTGGAATCATTTTTTGCTCGGCTTTATCGGCATCGGCATCACGTTGTGGCTGGCGCGCATTCGCTATGAGGTTTTGCTGCAGTGGCAGTGGGTAATTTATGCGTTGGTCAATGCCTCCCTGCTCGCGGTGATTTTTATCGGCACCTCGGGGCTAGGGGCACAGCGGTGGATTACGATTTTTGGATTCAATCTTCAGCCCTCGGAATTTGCCAAAGTCGGGATGATCATCACCCTGGCGGCGCAGCTTCATGGTCAGCGATCGCCCACCTTGATGGGGGTCATGCGCGTTCTGGTGATCGTGGCGGTGCCGTGGGCGCTGGTCTTTTTGCAACCTGACTTGGGGACTTCGTTGGTGTTTGGTGCCATCACCCTGGGCATGCTCTACTGGGCCAACGTGAATCCAGGTTGGCTGGTGTTGATGATTTCCCCCATGGTGGCCGCCATTATCTTTCACTTTTCCATTCCAATCTGGTTGGTGTGGTCGGTGGGCATGGGGCTGATTGCCTGGTTGACGCTGCCCTGGCGACTGTTCAGTACGGTCACGGCGACCGCCATCAACCTGGTTTCGGGTAAGTTGGGCGAGGTGTTTTGGGGGCTGCTGAAGGATTATCAGAAGGACCGCCTGATTCTGTTTCTGGATCCCGATAAAGATCCCTTGGGGGGCGGGTATCACTTGATTCAATCGCGGATTGCGATCGGGGCGGGGCAGCTCTGGGGGCGGGGGCTGCATCAGGGCACTCAGACCCAGCTCAATTTCATCCCTGAACAGCACACAGACTTCATTTTTTCTGCGGTAGGCGAAGAATGGGGCTTTGTGGGGGCGATGGCCGTGGTGGCGGCCTACTGGTTTATCTGCCTGCGACTGGTGCTGATTGCGCAGAATGCGAAAGATAATTTTGGCTCCCTGCTGGCGATCGGGGTGTTTTCGATGCTGATTTTTCAGGTGGTCATTAATATCGGCATGACCATTGGCCTCGCCCCCGTTACGGGGATTCCGTTGCCGTGGATGAGCTATGGGCGATCGGCTCTAGTCACGAACTTCATCGCCCTGGGTATTGTGGAGTCGGTCGCCAGCCATCGCCATCGCCTCAAATTCCGTGACTAATCGAGTATCATCCTCACACCAATACCTTGTAGGGCGCATAGCTGTACGCCCCTACCCAGTTGGGTCGATTCTTAATCCTGAGAGACTGACCCCTGATTCACAGTTGAAGATGAGTGAGCGTGGCGATGGATGTCGTAATTTTGGCGAATGGACCGGGAGAAATCACCACCTGGGTAAAGCCGATGGTGGCGGCTCTGCGGGCGGAAGTGCCGAACACCGATGAGCTGAGGATTTCGGTAGTGCTCTCTCCTTGCCCGAATGCGACGGGACGGGAGGCTAATATTGCCCGCCAATATCCCGAAGTCGATCGCGTGCAAGCAGCCCAACATTTCTGGCCTTTTTTGCTGCGGGGTAAAACCGCGGACAACTGGGAGTGGCGCGATCGCGGGGTGGTGCTCTTTCTTGGGGGGGACCAGATTTATCCTGTCATCATCGGTCGGCACCTGGGCTATAAGACCGTCATTTATGCCGAGTGGTTGACCAACTGGGTGCGTTGGGTGGATGCCTTTGGCGTGATGAATCAGTCCTTGCTGGCGACAGCCCCCGAACGATATCGCCACAAGTTCACAGTGGTGGGCGACCTGATGGCTGATGGCAAAACCGCGATCGCCGAACAAACCACCGCTGCCCAACAACTCGAATTGACCTCCGAAACACCGCTTATCGGTCTCCTCCCCGGTTCTAAAAAGGCCAAGCTGACTCAAGGGGTACCGTTGATGTTGGCGATTATCGATTACGTGCATCAGCGGCGACCTGACGTGAAATTTGTCGTCCCGGTGGCCCCTACCGTCGATTTGCCCACGTTGATGACCTACGCCGATCCGCAACAAAACCCCTTTCATTCAGTGTTTCAGGCTCCGACGGCAACCCTGGTAGCGGCTCAGCCACCGGACCAATTGCCCTATCTCAAAACGGCGCAGGGCACACAACTGTTTCTCTGGCAGTCCTTTCCGGCCCATGCGGTAACCAGTCAGTGCCAACTCTGCCTCACCACAGTGGGGGCCAATACGGCAGAACTCGGGGCTTTGGCGGTGCCGATGATGGTGCTGATTCCGACTCAGCAGTTGGAGGCGATGAACGCCTGGGATGGGCTGTTAGGACTGCTGATGGCGCTGCCCGTCGTCGGCAAACCCTTCAATCGCCTGGTTAATCGGCTGTTTTTGGCGTATCTCTCGCGACGGCAAAAGCTGTTTGCCTGGCCAAATATCTGGGCCCAACGCGAGATTGTGCCGGAACTTTTGGGGCGATTGCAGGCAGCAGCGGTTGGCGATCGCGTGCTCCACTACCTCGACCATCCCGAGGCTTTGCAGCAGATGCGCCAAGATTTACAACAGGCTAGAGGCGTAGCGGGCGCAGCGTATAACCTGACTCAGTTGGTACTCCAGTTTCGCCAGCCTGCGGTCGCCGCTCCGAGCCCACCGCTTGGTTCCCCAGCGGTGCAACCACCGGCTCCTAGTGCCATCCCCATGCCATCAACCCCTGATGTCGTTAATCCAAGGAATGAGCGCTAGCCGCAAACCGTATGCTAGAGATAGGGAAGATCCCATCCTCACCAACCAACCAGGAGAATCTCCATGGCAAAGTGGCGGCAACATCTTCAGCGACGATCGCTGCGAGTGCTCGGAATGGTCAGTGCAGCTTGCCTGGGGGCGATCGCTCTGCCCAGTTCACCCCCGGCTGCCGTACAACTCAGTGACGGTACGACGGCGTTCACCAGTCCGCCCCGGTTGGTCGACTTCGTCACCTTTGATACTCGCATCTTTGACAGAAATCCGACCTATTACGTGACGGTCAATCTGCTGCCGGAAGCTGGAGAGCCCCTGCAAACCCTCACAGTTGAGCTCATTGAAGGTCGCTTTACCTGGCTGGATTTTCGGACCAACGATCTGGAGGTATTTGCCGGTACCCGGCGCGATCGCGGGATGCCATATGCGATCGCCGCCGCCGATTTCAACGACGACACCCAAACCCTCACTATTCAGTTGGCGGAACCGGCGGAACCGGGTCAACAACTCACCTTTGTGCTCGAATTGGTGCGCAATCCTCGTATGCCGGGCGTCTACCTGTATGAAGTAGCCGCCGCCCCAGCAGGCTCACAGCCCCGTTTTCAGCGAGTTGGAACGGGCCGGATTCATATTTACGAACGGTCAGATCCATTTTGGCCTTAATGAGCCGTGAACTCGGCAAACCGCCCGTCTGGGGACAGCCGAGACGGCTATCCCAACTTATTCAATACTTATTCAATTCTCATTCCTTAGGGATGAGGATCATTTAACATCCAATTTCCGCGAAGAATAGACCTGACCGGACAAGGGACAGCCGAGACGGCTATCCCAACTTAGGAATGAGGATCAAATAACATCCAAATTGTTAAGGCAGACATCTTGCCTGCCTCGGAATGGCCATCTCGGCTGTTCCAACTTATTCAATTCTCATTCCTTAGGTGATTTCTGAAAAAGAAAACACCCAGGATGTAAGGGCGGGTTTTGCCCAAGGCTCACTGGCAAGACCGACAGCAGCAGCAAAACCAAAACTTGCCCGTAATGAAACGTTTGTTTCTGGAAATCTCTTTAGTGGGATGGGGCAATGTGGCGCGGCGACCCCAGCCAACCCGAGGCCATTAAGAGATCCGGTTACGCATCGTCGTCTGAGGCATTTTCAGAGGCGGTGCCGTCGTATAGCGCGTCGAGTTGCTCACGGGCATCTTCCAGCGAAATGGATTTCATGACTAACAACGGTTCATCCAGCACGCGACCATTGTCATCCAGCATTTCTGGGTGCGGCACTGAACGCCCCGATGCGCCATTTCCAAAACCTGACTGACGCGGATCACGGCGGGCGTCGCTGCCGAGCATCATGATGTTGCGGATCAGGTTGCTGATAGCCAACACTGACAAACCGGCGAATGCAATGATGTAAAGAGCGTGCAACATGATTCTTGTGAGGTGGCTCCCTAAAGACTTGCGAAAAACTTGTGAGGGTAGAGTTAACGTCGCCGACAGAATCCTAAATCGATCGCCGAAGTTTAATTTACTTAAGTGTATCTAACGTCGGCATCCATTTTCCGGCGATCGCCCAAAACCGCCGCTCAAAGTTGTAACAAATGACGAACCGGCATCTGGCGATCGCCGGACTCATCCATCGTTTTCATGAACTCGTCGCCGATTCTCCGGGATTTTGCTGGCGAATATAACGCGAGGTTTGCCAGCATTGACTGACTAAGCGGTGCCACTGACCGACCACGGCCATATCAACCCCCACCTGCCCTGCAGTTGCCAACAGCAAGCTACGGGCGGTGGCGACGGCTTGCTGGGCTTCGTCCAACTCGTGGGTTAACCTCTGGCGATCGCCCTCGGCCAAACAATCGGCCTTGGGAGACTGCAGCAGCGATGCCGTTTCATCAAACCAATAGTTAAAGTCATCCAGCAGCGGCTCTAAGATTTCCTGCACGAGGGGTTTATCCGGCTGATTGGCAGAACCTGGAAAAGACATATTATTGAAGACTGCGCTATAGCGACATATGGATACCGTAACAATCTTTTACAGTCGCCTGCTTTGCTGCTCTTGTAGGGATTGCCACCCCGCCATCCAGGCTTGCCGATTTTTCAAGCCCTTGGCGTTGATCCAAAAGCGCACCTCCGGGTCGCAAGCTGCCACCATCTCCGCAAACACTAGACCCTGCTCATTTTTGCGGCTCACGACCTGAAAATGCCGCCAGCCAAAAGTCTTTTCCTGAGCTGTCCATTTCGAGCCTACTAGATGCGGAAACCTCTGCTTTTTCGTCATGGCTGCGATCGCCCTCCCTCTGTTCAGTCTAGCCGTGGCAGAAGGCCGACTTCAATCTGCCAACCGCTTTGCCAGTACCCGAATATTGCTCGCCCGACTGACCAGCACCACTGATGTTTCTCGCTGCTGCACGAAGATATCGCCCGCAAAAAAGCGGCTAGCGTTGGGCTTTTGATACCGCGATAAGGAGCCTGCTTTTTCTGCCAGGCCGTACCCCATGCCAGTCAGGACCCCGTTGAGCCGTTGGCGAAATTTCTTTTTGCTGTCAAATGTCACTTCCAGCGTTTGCGAGCGGTTGAACGTGACGCCGAGCAAGCCCCCGATCGCGCCCGCCAACAGCCCGACTTCGCTAGATAATGGAGTTATCAGGCTGACCCCAAACAACCGAGCGGCAAACAGCCAGGCAACCACACCAGCGGTGATGAAGTAATAAAGGAACGTAAAACTCGCCCCTGGGCCCACCGGGAGTTCTTCGTCCAGGGCATGATCAGCTTTTTCGGGGGAATCGGGAGTTTCAGCCATGAGTCTTTAAAAGTCGCAGATCAGACCTTATCATCTTCAGAGGATTGTCGACGATTTTGTCCGCCTCGATCACTTAAGGGCGACCGTGAGAAAACAGTGCTCATCTGGCTTGCCGTTTTTCCCCTGACCCATCTCCCCCTGATCACAGGCAGTAATTATTTTCACGCAATCCGGGCAGTGAGCGCTAAAGTATTGATCGCCGAAAACACGGGTCAGCAGTAATGAACTTTGACCTGGGTAGGAACGTCTAAACAAGACGGGCTTTGATTTGATGGCAGCGATTTCCCAGGAGACCGGTCGGAAAATCCATGATTGAAGTTGATCATCTCCATAAAATGTATGGCTCGACGGTGGCCCTCCAGGATGTTTCCTTCAAGGTCGAGCCGGGCGAAATTCTCGGCTTTTTGGGACCCAATGGGGCGGGTAAAACCACCACCATGCGGATCCTGACGGGCTATCTACCGGCGACCAGTGGCACCGCGATCGTGGCAAACTACGATGTCCACAAGGACTCGATGGCAGTGCGGCAGCGCATTGGCTACCTGCCGGAGCGGCCACCCTTGTATACGGACATGACGGTGGAGGGGTTTTTGCATTTTGTCGGACGGATTAAGGGCGTGGCGTCCGGCGATCGCGCCGCCCAGGTTGACTACGCCATTCAGCGTTGCGGCCTTAAAGAAAAACGCTCCGTGCTGATCCGCAAACTTTCCAAAGGCTTTCGGCAGCGGGTGGGCATTGCCCAGGCGATCGTCCACGACCCCCCAGTCATTGTGCTGGACGAGCCAACCTCCGGATTGGATCCGCGTCAAAACAGTGAAGTGCGGCAACTGATTCGCAGTTTGGCGGGCGACCATACCATCATTCTTTCCACTCACATCCTGCCGGAGGTGGACGCGACCTGTAATCGGGTCGCCATTATCAACCGGGGGCAACTGGTGGCCGCTGGGGAACTGAGCACCCTGATGGATCACCTGACGGGGGCCGTGAGCTACGACCTGGAAGTGCGTGGCACTCCCGCTGATGTGCAATCGACCCTGGTGAGGGTGCCGGGGATCGATACCGTGGAGCTGGTGGCAGCGCGTCCCGAGGGGGGCGATCGCCATTGGTTCCAGATCAAGGCGGGCGACACTGATCCGGGGGAGGCGATCGCCGCGGCGATCGTGCAAGCCGGATGGGGACTGTGTGAACTGCGCCGTCATCAAGCCAGCCTCGAAGACGTGTTCTTAAATCTGACCACCGAGGAGCCCACCGCTAGCGGTGAACCCATCCGAGAGCCGGATGAAGAGCCCGTCGCTCCCCCAGCGGTAACGGCCAGTGCCGCCGCCCCCGTTGAGGAGGCATCGTCGGCGTCAGATGAGCAATAATTTTTCGTCTTACAAGCTTGATCGAGGACCCCTATGAACGCCCTGCGAACCGTCATTGGCAATGCGCTGGCGATTTATCGTCGCGAATTACAGAGCTATTTGGCCTCGCCCCTGGCCTACATCATTGCCGGAATTTTTTGGCTGCTGGGGGGCTTTTTTCTGGTGGTCATCCTGTTTAGCCCTGAGGGATTGCTGGCCCAGGTGGCCCAGCGCGATCAGGCACTGCAAATGGGCGTCACCCTGGCCCCGCTAGATGTCGCCTATGAGTTTTTGCAGGGTTATTTTGGCGTCATCGGGTCGCTGTCGATGTTTGTGTTGCCGATTTTGGCGATGGGGCTTTATGCCGAGGAGCGCAAGCAAGGCACCCTGGAACTGCTGGCGACCTCCCCCGTCATGAACTGGGTGGTGGCCCTGGGCAAACTGCTGGCGGTGGTCACGTTCTATATCGGGATGGTGCTGCCGCTGATGTTGTGTGTAGCGATCGCCCTCGGTACCGCCGACCCAGCAGTCGCGCCTAATCTTTTGCTGGTGGGCAATTTGGGGCTAATTTTACTGGCGGCGAGTGTGTTGTCCCTGGGCATGTTTCTCTCGTCCCTCACCAGCAGCACGGTGGTCGCCGCCATCCTCACCTTTGCCCTGGTGATCTTTCTATGGATTGTGGATGCCCTGGCGCGGGCGATTCCCGGTTGGTTGGGCGACGCGCTGAATCACCTGTCGATGCTCCAGCATTTCACCGCCTTTACCCAGGGCGTTTTGGATACCAGCAGCATTATTCTCTTTTTGTCCTACAGTCTATTGGGGCTGTTTTTGACGGCGCAGTCCATTGAGGCGTTGCGGTTCCAGCGGAATTGAGTGGGTGAGTAGCTGGGGGTGAGGGTAGCTGGATCGGGGGAATGTTTCGCCAGGCGGACGACAGGGACGAGACGGCGACTGCCAGGAATCAGAGTTAAACGGTTGTTGTGACTGCGAATCATGAGACGGCGTTGAGCGTATGAAAGGGTTGGCATTTTCTGCAAAGTGGCTGAAATTTCTCACCTGGCCGGGGTTGGCTTGTGCCACTGCCGGGTTGGTGGCGGGCAGTTTGTCGGGGTGGCAACTGCTGCCGACGGCGCTGCTGATTTTTGGCATTGGGCTGTTGCTGCTGGGTTTGAGCTTTAGCGGTCAGACGGCGGGGGCGTTTTGGCAGCAGCGATCGACCCAGGCTGGGACGAATGCCGTCGTTGCCACGATCGCGGTGCTGGTCATTCTGGGGCTGGTGAATTTCGTGGCGGTGCAAAATACCGTGCGGTTTGACCTGACGGAGACACAACTCTTCACCTTGGCTCCCGCGACGCAAACTGTGGTGCAAAGCCTGGAATCGCCGGTGCGGGTGGTCATTTTTGACGCGGTGCAAAATCCCCAGGATGTGCAACTGCTGGAGAGTTATCGCCGCCAGAGCCGCAATTTTGCTTTTGAGTACATCGATCCCTTCGCCAATCCCACGGCGGCGCAGAGCTTTGGGGCGACCCAGCCCGGCATGGTGTTTTTGGAAGTGGGGGGCGATCGCCGCTTTTTACAAACCATCGGTAACACCGCTAATCCGCAAACGCCAGAAGCCGCGACCACCCTCTCGGAGCGGGAGCTGACCAATGCCCTAGCGCGGGTAGTGAGCGATCGCACGTTGACGGCCTACTTTGTGCAGGGCCATGGCGAACCGCCCATCGACGGTGCCGAAGCGGGCTTTTCGCAAGCGGCTCAGGGCCTGACGGACCAGAATTATCAGGTGCAGCCGCTGAATCTGGCAGAAGCCCAGGCCGTTCCGGAGGATGCCGATGTGCTGGTGGTGGCCGGTCCCGCCCAGGACTTTTTTCCTGCCGAAGTGGACGCGCTGGAAACCTTTTTGGCCGAGGGCGGTGGCGTGTTGCTGTTGCTGGATCCGCGATCGGATGCTGGTTTGAGTCCGCTACTAGATGACTGGGGCGTGATCTTGGACGATCGCCTCGTGCTGGATACTTCCGGTGCGGGGCAGTTTGTGGGGCTGGGACCAGCCGCCCCCATCGTCACCAATTACGGCGATCACCCCATCACGCGGGAGTTGGGCGACGGGCGATCGTTCTTTCCCCTGGCGCGTCCGGTGGAAAGCCGCGAACTCCCCGACACCGCGACCACGCCCCTGCTGCTGACGGATCCCCAAAGTCGGGCCGAAGCGATTTCCGACGAGGGTGATCTGACCTTTGACCCCAATGCCCCGCCCTCTGGCCCCTACGTACTAGGGTTGGCCCTGAGTCGCGAGGCAGAGGCCTCCACCGCCGCCACGACTGATCCCCCGGCGGAGGCTGAAACCGCAGTGAATGCCGATGACTTGGTAGCAGATGCGGATGGTGCTGAGGCAGACGAAACTGCTCCGGATGCTGCCAGTCCTGAGGGTGAGGGCGAGGTGGAGCCGGACGAATCGCGCCTGGTGGTGATTGGTAACTCTAGCTTTGCGGTGGATGGCTCCTTCAACCAGCAGTTGAACGGTGACGTCTTTCTCAACTCGGTGAACTGGCTTGGTCAAGAGGCCGACGCGACCCTGTCCATTCGGCCCAAAACGGTGACCGATCGCCGCTTGCAAATGACCGGACAGCAGGCGTGGGGTCTGGGCATTTTCTCGCTGCTGGTGCTGCCCCTGACGGGGTTGGCCCTGGCAATTTTGATGGCGTTGCGACGACGATAACTCTCATGAAATTTCAGCGCAGCACAGTGGTTTTGGTGGCGATCGCGTTGCTATTGGGCGGCGTGGTGCTCTTTACCCAGGCCCGACAACCGGGGGAGGATGGGCCTGCTACCGCTCCGGGCGATACCGAGACCTCCCCCGTGTTTGACTTTGAAGAAGGGGATGTCGTCTATCTGCGGATTGAGACGGCGGCGCAAACCGTCGTGTTTGAAAAAGATGCCGAGGGCTTTTGGCAAATGCTTGAGCCGGAGACGCAGCCCGCCGAAGCAGCGGCGATCGCCTTTCTCCTCAGTCGACTGGTGACCGACGGCTTGCGCCAAACCACTACGATCGAGGCCGCCAATCAGGCCGAATTTGGGCTGGACGACCCCTTCGCCACCGTTGAACTCACCCTGGCGGATGAGACGACCCACCGGCTGATTTTGGGCGACGCTGACTTTAGCGGGCAAAGCTATTACGCCCTGATCGATCCCGAAAATTTCCCCCTAGCGGCAGATGAGGGGGAAGTCGAGGTGGCGATCGTCACGGAAAATATCGTCAACGGCATTGATCGCCCACTGGAGGAATGGAAAGCGATGGTGGACGACGCCCCCGCCGCTGAAACGGGGGATACCGAGTCGGACAGCGACGCGACCGACCCCGCTGGGGAGAACTCCGAAACTGCCCCAGATGCCGCCGAAGAAGCCCCTGACGCCGCTACGGAAGAACCAGAAGACGCGGCTGCGGGCGACAGCAGTGCTCCTGACGCACCGGCAGACGCGGGTACAAATTCTGAAGATGCTGACTCAGATGATGAAAACTCGGATACAAACGATTAAAGAGATTGCCAGCAATCAGCGTACCTGTCGGGACCGGGGTTGGCTGAAGATTGTCAGTCTTGCCAGTGAGCCTTTGACAAGCCCCGCTCCGACGCAACGGGGCTTGTCGTTGGCCGAAATCACCGGAATGGAAACCTCTCCATCATCATGACGCAATCTAACCTGTATCCTTCGGCCACGCTGCTCATCTCCTGCCCTGACCAGCAAGGGTTAGTGGCTAAAATTGCCAACTTCATTTACGCCAACGGCGGCAACATCATCCACGCCGATCAACATCGCGACGAAGCCAGTGAACTCTTTCTCTCTCGCATCGAGTGGTGTCTGGAGGGGTTTAATCTGCCCCGCGACTTAATTGGACCGGCGTTTAGCGCGATCGCTCAACCGCTACGGGCAGACTGGCAACTGCGCTTTTCCGATACGGTGCCCCGCCTTGCCATCTGGGTTAGCCGTCAGGACCACTGCCTGCTCGATCTGCTCTGGCGGCATCAAGCCAAAGAATTCGCCGCTGAGATTCCCTTAATCATCAGCAACCACGATACCCTCCGCCCCCTGGCCGAGCAGTTCAATATCGCCTTTCACCACGTCCCCATCAGCCGCGAGACCAAAGCCGAACAAGAAGCCCAACAGTTGGCCTTGCTGCAAAAGTATGAGATTGATTTGGTCGTGCTGGCTAAGTACATGCAGATTTTGAGCGGTGACTTTTTGAGCCAGTTTCCCAAGGTGATCAACATTCACCACTCATTTTTGCCCGCGTTTATGGGCGCACAGCCTTATCACCGAGCCCACGAGCGCGGCGTCAAAATTATTGGCGCAACGGCGCACTATGTGACGGAAAATTTGGATGCTGGCCCCATCATCGAGCAGGATGTTGTACGCATTACCCACCGCGACGATGTCAAAGACCTGATTCGTAAAGGCAAGGATTTGGAACGGATTGTACTGGCGCGAGGGGTGCGGCTGCATCTCCAGAATCGAGTCTTGGTGTATGGCAACCGCACCGTAGTATTTGCGTAGTCGGGGCGCGCAGGGGTGAACCCGACTAAAACTATGGTTGGCTTGAATCCTCATTCTGGAGGGGACTAGCCTTTTTCCATCCAGCAGCAATCTGGTTGGGAGGAGCAGGCTAGGCCCCTGAAAGACAGAATTACTCTTCTTCCCAGGATTCTACTGCCACTAAATCACTGATCGGATCTTTGGTGGAAAAGTCAAAGTCTTCCAATTCGCGCTTCCAGTGTGACCATTCGTCACCAAACAACAGCGCGATTTTCCAAATGCTGTCTTCTGGCTTCACGATATTGCGCTTCACCAAAGACTGCACTTGTCTTTGAAACTTCTCCATGGGATGGACAACCTTGCGGCTGGTCAACGTTTCACTCATATTCAAATCTAAAAAAAGGCTAGACACATCTTGAAAACGATCGCACACCACACAGATCTACTGTCAGAGAGATGAATAGTTCATCAAGGCTTGGCATTAGAGATCCCAGTGCTCATAACGCACCACTAGCGAACTCGATAATTCTAAGTCTTTGACGATGTAAAAATTCTCTGGACAGCCTCTGAAACTGTGGCTGAATCATTATTTGATTTTCACTTGGTCACAATAACACATGAAATTGCACTGTTCACAGGAATTTACGTTCGGTTATCCGTAAATTTAAGGGCAGTTGATTAGGGATGACTCGACTGTGGCGATCGCTGCTGCCAGTATAGCGTCAACCGAACGTCTACAGGAGGGGATTTCTGAGGGATTGAGCCTATTGATGGAGGTGTGTTGAGTGGGCGAGAGAGCTATCTTGGTAGTAGATATTCTTTAATTGCTGTGACTGATAACAACACCGCACCGTCCAATGCTTCAGACTTGCTCAACTCGTTGGGCAACGGCGCTTCCCACACCATTCCAGCTTCAGTGGGCAAGCAGGCGATCGCGACGGACCTTAAGCAAGATCAGCAAGACAGCGCTGATGTCGTCGCCAAGTTAGATAAGCTGCTGTCAGAGCGATCGGGCGATCGCCATCTGGTGCTCATTCAAGATTTTCCCGATCCGGATGCGCTCTCTTCGGCGTGGGCGTATCGCTTGATCTGCAAGCAATACAACATTGAGTGCGACATCTTCTATGGCGGCACCTTGAGCCACCAGGAAAATATCGCGCTGGTAAGGCTGTCCGGCTTGCCTGCCCGGCGTTGGAATCCCCAAGCCAAGAATGGCCCTGACCTGGAAAAATATCAGGCTTACGTCCTGCTAGATACCCAGGGCAACACGACGCAACTCAATCGTCTGGTCGAGGAATCGCGATTGGCTTTGTTTTTGGTGGTCGACCATCACGCCCCCCAGAAAGAAATTGACGCCACTCTGGTTGATGTGCGGCCTCATATTCGAGCGACCGCCACTATCCTGACCCAATATTTACAGAGCGAAGCACTACTTACCCTGGATCGTAGTAACAGTACCCACGTGAAATGTGCGACGGCGCTAATGCACGGGCTGCGAGCCGATACCAATAACCTCATGCATGCCGCTGAAGCTGACTATATGGCAGCGGCTTACCTAAGCAATTATTACGATCCGCAATTGCTGGCGGCGATTTTGCGGGCTTCGCGTTCCAAACGGGTAATGGACGTGATTGAGCGATCGCTGCGCAACCGCACGGTTCAGAACAACGTGTCCATTGCGGGGGTCGGCTACTTGCGCTACGACGATCGCGACGCTATCCCTCAGGCGGCAGACTTCCTTGTGACCGAAGAAAATATCCACACGGCGGTTGTCTACGGCATCGTCCATGATGAAGACGAAGAGCGGGAAGTGGTCATCGGCTCTCTGCGCACCAGCAAGATCACCCTCGACCCCGACGAATTTATCAAAGAAGCCTTTGGTCAAGATTTAGAAGGGCGGTTCTTTGGGGGCGGTCGCACCACGGCTGGCGGTTTCGAGATTCCCATCGGCTTCTTGTCAGGATTTTATGAAAATGGCGACTACAACCGCTTAAAATGGGAGGTCTTCGATATTCAGATCAAGCAAAAGCTCTGGCGATTGGTGAATCCTGAAGATGGGCTTATCTCCACAGACTGAGTTGTATTTCATCCGTCATGGCATCGCCGCCGACCGGGGCACCTACGCCAACGACGGCGAACGCCCCCTGACGGACCAAGGGCGATCGCGGACCCAAGCTGTTGCAAAACGCTTGGTCGACCTTGGTTGCCGGGTTGAACTCATTCTTTCTAGTCCGCTGGTGCGCGCCCACCAAACCACGCAAATCCTGCTGGAAGCAAACTTTGCGCCCACTTCTAAAACTTTGGATTGGCTGGCTCCTGGCGGTCATCTGAAGAATTGGTTGCCCTGGCTAGCCGAATGGCAAATGGCCCACCCCGTGAGTCGCCTGGCCTTGGTGGGGCACGAACCGGACCTGAGCCACTGGGCGCAAGAACTAGTGCATAGTCAAGTCAGCGATCGCTGGCAACTCAAAAAAGCGGGTGTCATTGGCGTCGCGGTGCCTGCAGCAGAACGGGCGATCGGTCGCGGCGAACTCTTTTGGCTCACTCCGCCCCGGCTGTTGCTGTGAGGGATGCTGTCAAGGCCCCTCTCCACCAAGAACGCTCCCTGATACACATCAGTTACCTGTGAGGCGTTGCTGAATAGCGGTATGATTTTGCCCTCATGCCCCCCCATTCTGGGAAAGAATCGCTCTCTGAAGTTCCCCAGAATTGGGGGATTTAGGGGGCTAAACCACTGGAAGCAGTCAGTCAGAAACTTATGTATAAGCGGTAGCCCCTGGGGAGAGAGGGCGAAATCAGCCCGTCGAACTGACGTTGGACGGGGAGGGGGCACGATCGTGCGGACCAGTTTCGCTGCCGACGGTTGCAGGCAGCGAGTCGATTTAGCGCTACTCGGCGAGAGGCAGAGATCCCATTCTCAGGGGGCAGCAACCCCAGAATAAAAAAAACTCCTGCGGCCTCGTCGGCCCCAGGAGTTTGGAATCAGGGTGCATCTACCACTTCAATACCCATGGCAAACCCCCACCTACCCGGAGAATTCCCAAGGATTTATCGAGGCTTCACATACCCCCTTGATAATTGAAGGGTTGATAATGTTGACCCTAAAAATAATCTCCAGCGATCGCCTCAGGGAGCCGATTCCTGCTAGGTAAATCGCCATTCGCTAGCAACAACCCAAAGACTCAGTCCCCTTGAACTTAGGCGATCTAACTCAGTCTTGATCAGCGTTTCAGCGTTCTAGGGACTATTATCATTTAGCCGCCAGATCCTTTTGCTCAAAGGGATTTAGCCCCTTGCCAACTGAGTTGAGGCGGGCGCAGGAATGCTTGTAGCTCAAGGTTTCTAGCATTAATTGATGACACGCCCTCGCCTGCTTTGACCGAGCCCTGCCCAAAAACCTGCCGAAATTGACCGGTCGTGACCTGGTCAATCACCTGGCATCAGGTCGTGTATTCAGCATTAATGCGGACATAGTCGTAACTCAGATCGCAACCCCAAGCGACGCCGTGACCGACGCCGTGACCAACCCCCACTTGAATGATGACGGTGTCAGTCTTGAGATACTCTCCCTGGGTGGCTTGTTGCAAATATTGGCTGGCGGCGGGGCGATCGAACGGCTGAGGTTGACCGTGCGCCATCAGCAAAAACTCGCCTAGCTGAATGTGCAGATCGCTCTGATCAAAGGGGACACCCGCCCGTCCTGCCACTGCCGCAATGCGGCCCCAGTTAGGGTCGTGACCAAAGATGGCGCATTTCAAAAGGGCTGACCCCGCGATCGCCCGCGCAATTTGGCGAGCCGCCGCCGCATCGCTAGCTCCCGTGACCCGCACCTCCAGCAAGCAAGTCGCCCCCTCACCATCGCGGGCGATCGCCTTTGCCAGGTGGTCGCACACAGCAGTCAGCATCGCTTCCAGGCGCTCCGCCTCAGGCCCGTCGTCAGTAATGGTAGGGGTGCGAGATTCGCCATTGGCCAATGCCAGCACACAATCGTTCGTGCTGGTATCGCCATCCACTGTAATTTGGTTGAAACTATGGGCGATCGCCCGTCTCAGCATCGCCTGCCATAACGCTGGCGACACCGTCGCATCACAAGTCACAAACCCCAGCATCGTCGCCATATTCGGGTGGATCATGCCGGACCCTTTAGCGATGCCGCCAATCCGCACCGGACGACCATCCCAATCCATTTCTAAAGCAATGGATTTGGTGACGAGGTCAGTGGTGATGATGGCCTGAGCGGCATCGTCAGAGCCAGTTTGAGATAGGGCGGCAACGGCCTTAGGGATCCCCGTGACGAGCGCCTCCATGTTGATGCGCTGACCAATCACCCCGGTGGAAGCGACCAACACCGACTCCACGGGGATTTGCAGCGCTTGGGCCACGTGCTCGCAGGTGGTGATCGCATCTTGCCACCCCTGCGGTCCCGTACAAGCGTTAGCCTGACCGGCATTAATGATGATCGCCTGGGCATAGGGCTTAGCTTCTAACCGTTGGCGACAGTAGTCCACACAGGCAGCCCGCACCTGGCTCTGGGTATACACCCCAGCCGCGATCGCATCCGCTTCCGATACAATCAGCGCCAAATCAGCCGCTCCCGACGGCTTCAGTCCGGCGGCAATTCCTGCTGCCCGAAATCCTTTGGGGGCAGTGACGCCACCTTCAACTACCTGCCAATCTGCCATGTCTCTCTGTGCTTAGCGGTTATCTTGCTCGGCAACCGTTGATTATACGTTGCTCAACTGTATGCAAAGTCGGTCTGTCAACGCCCAACTAGATGGATTGTGCAGCAGGAAGGGACCTTCAGATTGCCCCGGCGTCAGTCTCTACATGAACTGCAACATTCCCAGGAGTTGGGTTAACCTCACCCTAAAGTTTGGTTTCACAACCTGGGGATCAGGAAAATTAGCGTTTATATTATTAGTAAGGAGCTAAAAGCTCCGGTTGAGATCGAAAGATCAGTCCACGTTAGATAGGAGGTTGAATATCGATTTAACGCCTGATTCGATTTCGTCAAAGACAGCAGCATCCGACCAGGTTTTTGATATTTTCCTAGCATAAAAAGCGGGAGCAATGCAAACAACATTGGCAATAGCCACAAGGCCAAACCAGTGTCCAAGCAGCTCTATGTAGGCTCTAAAAATTGGGGAAAGTCACTCAAGAAAACCGTTCTGGGTGCTGCTGTCGTCGTTTAAACAATTTTATAAGAACCCTATCTAAGAAGCCATATTATTTCTTCCATGGCTTCTTTTTTGTGCCTGGATAAAATTTTGCTCCTCCGGAATAACACTTTGCTAAATTTGCAATCCTGCTTTTTAGGGTAAATAGCTGTATTTTGATAGCCGTCAGAATATTCATACCGAAAAAGTAAAATTGCGTATACTCCTCTAGGCTACAGTTGAGATCGCGTCGGCACATAATACAACCAAAGCAAACATTCCTTAACCAAACCATAAACATTGATTTCGGGCTCCCCTAAATGAGTTTTTAGGCTCTATATTAGTAGTCAAGGAGCGGTTAGCTCCGAGTTCGAAAAGACAAACCAGCCCACGTTAAACAGGAGGTTGAATATCGATTTAGCGTCCGATTTAGTTTCATCAAAGGCAGCAGCATCCAAACAAACTTTTGACATTTCCTCTTAATTAAATTCTGGGAGCCATGAAGTAAATACCTGTTTTCATCCTTCAGGATGTCGGTATTGAAAGAACTCCAGGAAGTCTACGCAATAACGAGGAGATCACTCAAAGGGACTGAATTGGATGTTGCTGTCGTTTGGCGTCATTTTTTTGAACACGATTTTCTGAGCATTTAATTGCAGTTTGATCGCTGTCTGGTGGGCCTCTAGTCAGGTGAATTGGAAGGGGTTTCATAATTGAGGCGATCAAGCCCAAATCGCCGCTTCAAAATTCGCTCTAGCAGTCGGGTTGGTAGCCAGCGTTGCAAGAGCGGTAGCTGCAAGCTCTTTTTGCCCAACCAGACTTCCGGCGGCAGGGAAGAATCGGCAATCATTTGCACCAACTGACGAGCAAAGTCATCGCTGGGGGTGGCATTTTGCTGCGACAAATTCGCCCGCATCTGAATATCCTCAGCCAATGAGACATACCAGGAAGCGTCGGCAGTGGTCGGGGCTGGGGCTGAGACTTGGGCTTTGTTGCCGAAATCGGAGGCGATCGCCCCTGGATGCACTGTCACGACCTGAATGCCAAAAGGCGCTAACTCCATGCGTAAAGCGGTCGACAGGGCGCGCAGAGCCGCTTTTGAGCCACAGTAAGCCCCCGCAAAGGGGGTGGTAAAAACGCTGGAAACACTGGCAATATTGAGAATGAGACCACTGCCTTGTGCTTTCATCAGCGGGGCGATCGCCTGCACCAGTTGCATTGGCGCGACAACATTAGTGGCAAACTGGGCGGCGATCGCGGTCGGCGACAAATCCATTAGGGGACCAAACAAGCCATACCCGGCGTTGTTGACCAAAATACCGGGAGTCAGGTTGTCTGCTTGCAAGGTGTCAACCAACTTTTGAATCTGGTCGACTTGGGTGACATCCAGCGAATAGGTGTGCATACCGGCTGCTTGCAAATCGGTGAGAACCTCCAGGCAGCGGGCAGTGGCAATGACCGGATAGCCCCGACGCTGAAACTCCCAACAGAGCGATCGCCCAATGCCCGATGAGCAGCCCGTAATCAATACCACTGGTCTAGCCACCTGCTTGCCTCCCGAAACTGATTTGGCCTGATTCTGCCTGCTGTCGGCGGTCTTGCCAAGCCCTCGCCAGCCAAAAAAGCGCTGCCAAGTCCTTGCTTCTTAATTTTTAAACAGCCCCTCAGGTCTGCATTTTGCAATGAACTCTGCCCTCCATCGTGAGGCCCATCTCCATAAAACAGCCCTGCCGCTCATCAGTGCAGAACGGCAGGGGCATTTTGGTGAGTTGTTCAGGCAGTTTAAGGATGCCGATGGGATCAACATTCTGTGAAGCGGCTCGGCGTGATGTCGTACACATTCCCCGCAGGCGGTGATCTGGCTGTCGACCGATGAATCAATTCAAGCAGCCTTGAGCTACAAGCATGACTGCAACCACCTCAACTCCATTAGCGAGGAGCGGAATCCCTTTCAGCAACAGGAGCTGGCGGCTAAATGATGACAGCCCTCAGTAGCTACCACCCACGCTAATGGGCGTGCCGACGATTTCGGCCTCCGTGATGGTCAAGTTATCCAACGTTGCGCCCGCTACGTTAACGAAGTAAAGTTTGGCCTCGGTCAGGTCAACGTCTGTCAAGTCAGCGTTTTCAAAGCTGGCGTTGGTCAGAAAAGTGTTGGTCAGATTCGCTGCTGATAAGTCAGCGCCCGATAGGTCAGCGCCTTCGAGATTGGTGCCAGTGAGATTAGCGCCGGTCAAATCAGCCAACCGCAAGTCAGCGCCGATTAGGTGCGCTTGGGTCAAGTCGGCATCCGACAAGTCGCAGGCGTAGCAACTATTCGTTGTCAACAACTGCTCAACGTGAGCCGGATTTTCTGCTCGAACCGCTACCGTCATCATGGCGGGGATCGCGACTGCTAGTGCGGCGGCGGAAATTAGTTTTTTCATATTTCCCTCCTATTGCAACATTTAACGGCAAAGGAGCAATTGTTTTTCCAGCCTAATCACGGGTAGAAATACGCCGCGATCGCAAAATGCTTTGCTGAATCAATTGTTAAACCGAATACAAAATGGCTAGAGATCTGAAGTTGCCAAAAACCACTGTGAGCAGTTGACAGCAACATCAATAATTTGCAAATTTTATTGCAATCCGTAACCTTCACTTCGAGAAGATAAATTCTTCTTCTCGAAAACTTACTCGTTTGCCATGCCTCTATACTGCCACATTTTGCTAGCTCGACAAGGCTGGAAAGCCGTACTGTTAGGAATCTTAGGGGTTACGTGCTCGGTCGCCAGATAGAGATTCTTTTTGGAGTCTTCATAAAAAGTGCGAACTTTTTCCGCATTGATTGGTCACTATGAAGTAGATCAAATTTACAAAGTTCAGACGAGAGTCATAGACCCTTCTTACTTTTGATAGAACTTGAATTTGAGGAGCGGGTTTCGACCTTTGGAGAGGGGCTCAAGCTAGCAAAGATTGACTTGTTCACCATCAACTTATGCACCGTTGCGGGTGTGTTAGGCTTAGGCCACCTCTGCATACTCTTGATAACGAAAAATTGAAGTTTAGCCACACGGCTGTAGAAACATGCTTTGCAATACCTGTAAACAAAAGTCGAACTGTTTGCCAGCAGCGCTTGCGGCTAACGATACGCGCCTCTACGCCCTCTTAGAAGGACTGAAAGGCTGCGATCGCCATCAGACAGCCCCCCAATCCGCTGCTCAACCCCCCATGCCCAGACGCCAATTGCTGCAATTGTTTACCCGCCACCCGGCCTAGAACGTGCCTTCAACGCGCTGTTCCTGTGCCGGAGGGCTCATGATTCAAGCGCCCACTTCCTTTGGCCCAGTTTCAGGCACCCATCACCGCATCCTGCCGACGCCTGTACCCCCTTGGCCGCACCTACCCTGTATGCCAGATATCGTCCATCGAGGCTAAGGCTATGGCAAGCTAGCTCTTAGACCCCTTTGTTAGAGCTTTGCTATGACGACCGCAACGATACCCACCTGGACTCTGCGCGATCGCACCTTTCACTGGGGCGATCGCACCTATGTGATGGGCATCCTCAACATCACGCCCGACAGCTTTAGCGATGGGGGTCGATTTAATACGTTGCCAGGGGCGATCGCCCAGGCCACCGCTCTCATCAACGCGGGGGTTGATATTTTGGATGTGGGCGGCCAATCGACTCGTCCAGGAGCCGCACCCATCTCTGTGCAAGAAGAATTGGAGCGAGTCGTGCCCGTGATTGAGAAGATTCGGGGGAGTGACAACCCGGATCTGGCGAATGCCATTATCTCCGTCGACACCACCCGTGCTCAAGTCGCCCGCGCGGCGATTCGGGCGGGCGGGAATCTGGTGAATGACATTTCTGGCGGCACCTTTGATGCCGCTATGTTCTCCACGGTGGCTGATTTGGGCGTACCCATTGTCTTGATGCACATTCGCGGCACCCCCGAAACCATGCAGCAACATACGGACTATGCCGACTTGATGGGCGACATCTATGATTTTTTAGCCCGGCAGATCCAGACGGCTCAAGCCGCTGGGCTAAGCCATAGCCAAATCGCCGTTGACCCCGGCCTCGGGTTTGCTAAAAACTATTCACAAAATCTGGAGATCCTGCGGCAAATTCCCGCTCTGCGGAAACTCCACTGCCCGATTTTGGTCGGGCCGTCACGCAAAAGTTTTATCGGGTGGATTTTGAATGAACCCGAACCACAGGGACGAGTCTGGGGTACTGCCGCCGCCTGTTGTGCCGCGATCGCTGGGGGAGCCGATATCATTCGGGTGCACGATGGTGAGGCCATGGTGCAGGTGGCCAAGGTGGCCGATGCAATCTGGCGTCAGCCTGGATGAGCCGCTGTTAACTCACGCAGGCGCTGATTGAGCCCCGTTGGGCCGCTGAATAATTTGCTCAAGTACGCGCTGCTTGTTTTTGGGGTTAACGCCGATGAGTCGAACATACTCATCGGGAAAACTACCCAAACATTGGGCCAAAGCGGCGATCGCCTCGTCAGGATTCTCCGTCTTGAGGGTCGAACAGGTCTGCCAGGCATTGGTGCGAAACCGTCGCTGGTCAACGTGTTCCATGCCGACGCGATAGCCCTGACTGAGCAAAGTCTCCACCTGGCGCACGGTGTCTGCGGGCAGGGCATGCGCAGAGGCCGCCTGAGCGGGAGAACCCTTCGCCTGACCATTGGCCCCATTGGCCCCATTGGCCTCATTGGCTTGAACGGGCGGGGCTTCGGCAGCGGCGTTATACGCCCGGTAGAACGGTGGGGACGGAGCGGCGTCGCTGGGAAACGGCCCCGGCGATCGCTCTCGCAACGCCCGATTGTACTGATCCGCCAGGCGCATCTCTTGCAGGTAGCGCTGTTCATTCACCATCTGTTGCCCCACCTCCAGCAGATGATCGAGGGAAAATTGGGGTTTGGCAAAGTGCAGCGGTTGTGCCGGGTTGACCACCCGACTAGACACCGCTTGAATGCCCACAGACTGAATGAATTCGCGCACCTGCTCATCATAGATGCGAGCCCGCAGCGCCCCATAAAAGTCGATCGCCTGCTGCGGAAAGGTATCCACTAACCGCTCGATCGCCCCTGATCCCAGATCATCGGGGGCAAAAATGCCACCCACAATGCCGAGGCGATCGCTGCGATCGGGTTGCCAGTAAAACTTTTCCATGCGGCCATCCCGCACCAGGGGTTCATACAGCGTCGCAAAGTCATTCCCGGTAACGATGATCGGCACCCGCTGAATGGGCTTATCGTCATAGCTGCCCGGTAGTTGCACATTCGTCGGGGTATCGGCGATGTTCATCAACGTGTTGTTGACCAACTGGGTATTGACGGTGTACTGCGTCATCGCGTCAAAGCGTCCCGCCCCAGCATCCAGATCGTTGATCATCAGCACGGCCATCACCCCGCGCACCCGCACCAACTCTGCCGCTTCTCGATAGCGCAGGCGAATCAACCGGGCCGGGTCCCCGGCATCAGGGCTTTCCAACTCGCCGCCAGAAATGTGCACCACCTCGATGCCCATGCGCTCATATACCAGCTCACACTGAAAGGTCTTGCCCTCCCCTTTGCGCCCATGAACGCCCAAAATCAAGGGCACTCTCACGCCATCCAGATTGAGGTAATTTTTGGTAATGTGGATGGCTAGTTTGTCGAGAAAGCGGGGAGAAATGTAGTAAGCCATAAAGCGTAAAACGTTGCGCCAAAAGAATAGTAGGTAGCGAATCGCAGACTTGCGATCGCCATTCAGCAGTCTTCATTATCTCGAAAGGCGTTGCACTGTACATCCTCGCTCCGGCTAATTTGGGGCAGAAAACCGCCGCCGCGACCTGGAGACTGCGGCACGACGACCCCCCAGCACGTGGAACCGGCTTACCCACCTATCCTGATTTATCCAGTCAGCGATCGCTAGGGCAAACTTTCACAGGCGATGCCGTCGTGGTCCCCATCTAACGAATGGCGATCGCCCGGTTCGGCATCCAACACCGCCTGCGCCGCCGCCTGGGTGGGGAAGTCACCACAGTCGCAATCACTGGCCAGACAGGCGGGCCAAGCCGTTGGGGCCAGCGGTGCCGCTGTCGCAGGAGGAGACGTTTCGCCCTGCCGAAATGCCCACGGCATGATCGGGGTCGCTTGGCTCCAAAAGTTGAGCTGAGCCCCTTGGGCCGTCGCTTCTGCCTGCAAGTAGCGATCGCGAGTCGCTCCACAGCCGTCGAGATAGTCGTCATACACCACGGCATAGCCCTCTGCCACCAACTGCAACCCGACCGACTGCCCCGCTCGATACACTTCGGCTACTGTGCGTCCGTAGCGATCGGTATCCACCACTCGCAGTGTCACGGGCGTGCCCACGGGCAACCATTGCGCCAGGCGATCGGCAGCCGCTGGCCCAAAGGGTTGGGTCGTTTCGGGGGCGTCGATGCAAGCGATGCGGGTAGTGGCGGTCTCGCCGCCAAGGTTGACCCGTAACGTATCCCCATCGCCAGTGCTGATCACAGTCCCCGGAGGCAGGGTCGCCAACTGCACCGGCACTTCAATCCGGGCGCGATCGGGCCGCGCAGCGTGGAAAACCAGTACTGGCAAGGCTAAGGTAGCGAGGCCAAGGAGCTGAAATAGGGGATGCATGGTCAAAACCGATGTGGCAATTTGAGGCGATCGCACCCCTGGAGGCGGAGTCAAATTCCTGATCTTGCCGCCTGCATTTTTGCAACTGTCGAAACCGTGGGGCGAAACCTACTCTACCAGGTGATGATCCATCGCAAAGCGCACCAATTCTGCCCGGTTGCTGGTGTCGGTTTTGCGCAACAGATTCGTGACGTACTTTTCGATCGTCCGTGGACTGAGGAATAGCGTGGCGGCGATTTGGGCGTTTGACATGCCTTCGGAGAGCAAATCGAGGACCGACTGCTCGCGAGCAGTCAGAGAAAAGGCGGCCCCCAGAGTGGGCGGTTCTAACTGGATGGAAGGGCTGGAAATCGCCGCCGGTACCGGTTCGGGTAAGCGCTGGTATTGGAGCCAGGCAGTTTGGATAAGCTGCGATCGCGCCAGCAAATTTTTCACCACTGCGCCAATTTCCGGCAGTTCAAATGGCTTTTCGAGATACACATCACAGCCCGTCTGATAGCCATGTACTCGCTCCTGCGTTTCGGTGCGGCCAGTCAGAAAGACGACGGGCAGAAGTCGCCAGGTTGGCTGCTGTCGCAAACTCTTTAAGAAAGCGAAGCCGTCGATCCGGGGCATGCTGATGTCGGTAATGACTAGTTGCGGTTGACAATGATTGATCAGTTCTAGGGCTTTCCAACCGTCTTCGGCAGTCGCGACGATGTAACCTTCGAGCTCTAAGTAGTCCTTCAGAGAGAGCCGGGTCCCTTCGTCATCATCAACAACTAAAATTGTCAGTGGCATAGGTCTCGCCAATATGGCAGCGTCTGTGGGAGTAAATATTCTCCTCGTTTAAAGGCTAAAGGGTTTAAGGCGACTTCTGACGGAATTGTTGCTGAAGTTCAATAAACTTTTTGTCTCCACAGAATTGAGCGATTTACGCTGGTTGGCTGACGAAAAGTTTTTCAAGCGTCGATTGGCATGTTTTGTCTGTTCCCGCGATCGCCCTCCGTAGACCCGCTCAGCTCGCCTAACGCCCGATGCCGCCAGCCTGCTAATTCTAAAAGCGGCCTGTTGAAGACCGCACGCGGCGATCGGGAATCCCCCCCTCGCCGACAGTAATTCTCTGGCCGATACTGACCTGATCACGAATGTGGCTAGTACCTCGGCGGCTTAAGTCTCGATACCGATTGCAAGTCCCTCACCCAAGGTTGGGAGAGGGATTTAGGGTGAGGGCCAAGGGTGGGCAAATTTACGCTGCACTGTACTAATAACTTTCTCGTCATCGTGAAAAAAGGCCAGATGGTTACGAACTGGCTCAGCTAATTAAGGAATCAGGATTTTATAAAATCCAAGTTTTGTCGGTTAGGCATCTTGCCTGCTCTTGGACAGCCGAGACGGCTGTCCACACTTAATTAAATTCCCATTCCTAAGCAAATTTTTGACCGCCCGCTTAAGTTTTGGCAAATTGAGCGGGCCACCTATCAAAATCGTCGCCGATGGTTAGTAGACGGCGATCGCTGATTTTACGGCAACAGCTAAACCGCTGCCGACGGTTGCGTTGTTTGTTTTTTGGGAATGTCGGTGTATTTTTTGACGATTTGTCGAAACTCGTCACCATCCATGGTTTCAATTTCTAGCAGGCGATCTACCAGGTAATCGATGAGTTCCCGATTGTCACTAAGGATGCGACGGGCGCGAGCGTAAGCTTCCTGGGCAATTCCTCGCACTTGCTTATCAATTTTAGCCGCCATCGCTTCGGAATATTCCGTCTGCGGCATCATGTTGCGGCCCAGAAACACTTCGTTACCCATACTCTCCAAAGCCACTGGCCCCAGCTCCGACATGCCATAGAGCGTCACCATCTGCCGCGCCATATTGGTCACCTGTTTGATGTCGCCACCAGCGCCAGTACTGACCTCCAAGTCGCCAAAGACCTCCGCTTCGGCGGCGAGTCCTCCCAGGGCCACGGTGATGCGATCGAGCAGCCAACTCCGGGTATAGAGACCACTATCGATCACATCCTCATCCGGCAGGGACTGGGTGAAGCCTTCGACCCCTCCTGAGCGGGGAATGATGGTGACTTTGTTCAAAGCGTCGGCATTTTCCAACAAGGTAGTCAGCAGGGCATGACCGACTTCGTGATAAGCCGTCATGCGTTTTCGATTGCTGTCAAGTAGGGGCGTCAAGCTGAGGCCAATCGTGAGCCGATCGATCGCATCCTCGACATCTTGCATGGTGATGGCTTCTTTGCGACGACGCGCCGTGAGAATGGCTGCCTCATTCAGCAGGTTTGCCAATTCTGCCCCAGAAAAGCCAGGGGTCCGACGGGCGATCGCCTCCATCGACACTCCCTCAGCAATCTTTTTGTTGCGAGCGTGCACCTTCAAAATGGCTAAACGACCCGAGTAAGTGGGCAAATCAACGATCACCTGCCGATCAAATCGGCCTGGGCGCATCAGCGCCATATCCAGCACATCGACCCGGTTCGTTGCCGCAATCACAATCACGCCGCTGTTGCCCTCAAAGCCATCCATCTCTGTTAGCAGTTGGTTAAGGGTCTGTTCGCGCTCGTCGTTGCCGCCGCCAATGCCGGTTCCCCGTTGGCGACCCACCGCATCAATCTCGTCGATAAAGACGATACAGGGGGCATTTTCCTTCGCCTTTTTGAACAAGTCACGAACCCGAGAAGCCCCGACGCCCACAAACATTTCCACAAACTCAGAGCCGGAAATGCTGAAAAACGGAACACCTGCTTCACCCGCGATCGCCTTCGCCAGTAGCGTTTTACCCGTTCCCGGTGGCCCCACCAATAAAACCCCCCGAGGAATCTTCGCCCCAATGGCGGTGAACTTCTCAGGATTTTTCAAAAACGAGACGACTTCTTGCAATTCTTCCTTGGCTTCTTCAATCCCCGCGACATCGTCAAACTGCACGCCGGTTTTGGCCTCCATCTGGAAGCGTGCCCGCGATCGACCAAAACTCATTGCCCCGCCGGCATTGTTGGCAGTGCGCCGCAAAATGAGCAGCAGACCAAACAACAACAGCATGATCACCAGCGTATTGGTGGCAATCCAGGCAAAGGCATTGCCCCCCCCCTGCGGCTGAATCTCGACATCCACGTCCTGCTCCCGCAAGCGTTGGATGAGTTCGGGGTTGCGACCGTCACTCTCAAACAAGATGACTTCCTGCGGGGGCGCATCCCCACTATCCCCCTCTAATCTGACTTGGGCGCGACCTGTATTGGGGTCAATATCGACCTGTTCGACCTGGCCCGAGTCGACGAGCTCTAAAAATTCTCCATAGGTCAGTTGGTCATCCTCTTCTTCTGCTTGAGCCAGTGCCGGCGGCAGCGCCACTAAGCTTTGCATCAAAAACCAAGTCGTCGTCAACAGGCCAGATGCCGCCACTTGAGCAGTCCGACGAAGGGGGGCGGGTTGACGCAAACGGTTTGCCATAGAACGTGCCTTCTCGTATCTGTATTCAGCCAGCTAGTGCTTTAGCGATGAAACGAGTCCACCTTGAATTTTAAGCATCCTAGCCATGCCCTAGTTTAATCTGTCTGCTCTAGACTGTGTCACAGTCGGCGATCGCCTGCGCCTAGTTTTTCCCGTCAGTGCAATCAAGCTTGCCGCAATTGAATCATTGAGCCGCTATCGGAATGAGCGTGAGTGAGTAGTCACAAATTCTTGGGTTCCCCATGCTTGATCGCGATACAGGAATCCATAACACGAATACTGGATACCAGCGTTCGTTTCCCACCAGAACACTTTCGCCTCCGGCCTTCAGGCTCCCCTAAGAAGAATATCCAAATTGTTTAGGGCAGGCATCTTGCCTGCTTGGGAACAGCCGAGACGGCTATCCCAACCTATTCAATTCTCATTCCTAAGGGATTCTGCACAGCCGCGCAGCCAAAGCTTTTAGGAAATACTTGTAAGAAAGTCCACGATATCTTTATCGATATTGCAGTGAACTTGATGAAAGCTTTATTTATAACCCCATTGCCTAAGCTGATTTTAGCAATAATGAACGGTGAAGATGCTGCTTCTAGGTAATGCGACCATGATCCACTTCATCAGCCACCTGTGGAAAAAAGCCACTGCATTCATCTCGGTGGAGGTGCCGGCAGACATGGCAGCCTGTGAATTTGACTGCCATGAACTCGAATGTGAAGCACGTCGCTGGGAGAGCTGCTCTCGACGAGTGCAAAAATCTCAGGCGATCGCAGAAATGGCTCGTCCCGCTACGAATACCCCTATCGATTAGAAAAACTTGTTCTCTCCAGTGCCGTAATTTGCATAGAGGTATCCCATCCGGCGGGAAAAGCGAAGTTCTAATTTTTGAGCCATTCCACACCCGGCAAAACGCGGGAACTTATCATGTCGTGTAGGGATGAAGATGATTTAAAGCCCAGTTTTGGTGAGAGACGTCCCTTGCCTGTTTGGGAACAGCTGAGACGGCTATCATCCCAACTTATGCAAGTCTCATTCCAAAGCTGCCTTTACAGCTCGTTAAGATGGGCGATCGCCCTTTACGGCTCCAGATTTCATAAGCCTTTGACTGCGATCGGGGCTCCCATAAATCCCCAGCTCTGCTAAGATAGTCAACTGCAATGCCGATGTGGCTCAGTGGTAGAGCACTCGATTCGTAATCGAGCGGTCGCGGGTTCAAATCCCGCCATCGGCTTTTAGAAATAGCAACAAATAGAACGCCTGAAGCGCCTTGAGGAAAGGGTTTCAGGCGTTCTTGCTAGATGCGACTGGAGAGATAGACAGAGATAGAGAGACAATAAAAGAGACATAATTGAGATAAGGATTGAGATAAAAATTGTGATAAAGCAGTGCTGATGAACTAGGAATTGAGTACTATCGAACTATCGATGTATGAGGTACGGCGATGCCTGCGAATCCGTCACGCTCCCGTCGCAAATCGAAGTCGGGAACTGTGCAAGTTCGGAACTCCAACAATCGGCTGCAACTTGTGTTTACCCACGGCGGCAAGCGGCATTTTGTCTCGCCTGGGCTGTCAGACACGCCCATTAATCGCAAAATTGCCCAGGAAAAAGCCTTCACAATTCAGCGGGATATCGACTACGGCGAATTCGATGCCACTTATGAGAAGTACAAAGTTCAATCAGCATTGAGCACAGTTGATCCAGTTGCTCGCATTGATAGCCAGTCCCCACAGTTGGCTAATCTCTGGCAGCAGTATGTTGAGTACAAGCGTCCAAATGTCTCTCCTAAAACCATTAACGGCACCTATGAGCCAGTGGCAGCTCATATGTCTAGGTGCTCTACGGATGGACTAGAAGACACGATTCAATTTCGCCAAGAGCTGCTGAAAGTCACGACTCAAGGACAGGCACGACGAACGCTGATGGAGCTTTCGGCTGCTTGCAAATGGGGAATGCGGCATGGTCTAGTGCAGAGCAATCCATTTGAAGGGATGTATTTAGAGCTCGAAGGAACTGAGCCAGCACCACCCATTGCCTTTTCCATAGAGGAGCGCGATCGCATCATTGCTGCCTTTGAAAACCATAAAGGTAAAGGAATTAGCTATCGTCACTATGCACCGTTGATCAAGTTCCTGTTTTGGAGTGGGTGTCGGCCCTGTGAAGTAATTGGCCTGCGTTGGGGAAGCGTCAAACCTGACTGCAGCCGGGTGCATTTCAAAGAGAGCATGGTTGAAGTTTCTGGCCGGCTAGAGCGACGAACCATCGATAAAACTGGGGTCCGAAGGTGGTTTAGCTGCCCTGCAAAACTTCAAGCGCTGCTGCAAAGCCTTCGTCCCGAGAAGCCAGATTCTGACGAGTTAGTTTTTAAAGCTCCCAAAGGTGGCTGCATCCGAGAGTCGAACCTCAATGATCGAGGGTGGCAAGCTGTGCTCAAAAGCTTAGACCTGGCCCAAAAGGATGGCATTAAAATGACACTTTACAACTGCCGCGATACGTTCATCACCTTGCAGGCGATCGCAGGACATTCTTCAACCACCATTGCGCGTTGGGTCGGCAATTCTAGCCAGGTAATTGAAGAGCGTTATCTGGACAAAATGAAGCTGGATCATTTACGCCCCACCGATGTGTAAGGAGTGACGGTCAGTGATCTGAGGCTGTCTTTCGTGCCAAGGCAAGAGCAGTTAGCTTCCGTCCTTCTTGGATTGGTAGATTATGCTAATAATGCTGCCTAGTTGCCGGAGGCTGCATGATTCAAACCATTGATGCTCAGCGATCGCTCTCTTTCAGCGACTTCCTGACTTATAACTTTCCTGACGAGGGCCGCTATGAACTCGTCAATGGAGACATTGTGAGGATTTTAGCCACTCGACAACACGACAATATTGCCGAGTTCATCACTGATGCCTTTAAAGCAGAAGTGAGGCGACTGAGTCTGAATTACCGGGTCTCGGGACGAGTAATGATCCGGACGATGTCTTCAGGTGGGCAAGAGCAGGGACGAGTGCCCGACGTGAGCGTGGTTAGTCGTGCTCTTTGGGATGCTAATCTATCGGCCTATACAGCCTTTACCGATCCCTTACAGGTGGCCGTTGAAGTCGTTTCGAGTAACTGGGAGGACGACTACATGGACAAATTGGATGAATATCAGCGCCTAGGTATTCCCGAGTTTTGGATCGTTGACTACTTGGCACTGGGGAGCCGGGAGTTGTTGGGGAGGCCCAAAGAACCGACAGTTTTTGTGGGAACCTTGGATACCACAAAAACCTACACACTCAGTCCCTATCGCGGGAACCAGCTCATTCAATCACCAACATTTCCTGAATTATCTTTATCAATGAACCAAATACTGGCTGCCTAACGCGACTGTAGCCTGTTGGAACTGGCGGGAACTGTCGTTGCGCCCTGAAAGACTTGATATGACAAATGCAGACCTTGTCTCGCAGGGCGTAGCCGACTAACATCAAAACATTTGGGTGAGCAATTAGTTCATGCGCTTAACCGCGTGAGAAATCTTCTTCTGATTGTTGCGATAGACATAATGCCGATTATGGACTTCAGGAGTGTGATGCAACACGTAGGAAAAGCTGTCCAGCTCTTCTTTAGTGATACCCGCTTCATCAAGATGGTCAGACAGCATGTGCCTCAAGCTATGAGGGGTTACCCCAACTGGTTCCCCATCTCGCTTTGTATGGTGAACGAAGGTGTCTCGAACCAGGCTCTTCATAGCGTTGGCGTAGTAAGGCGTGCGTGCCAGCGGCATCGTGAACAAATAATTGTGTTCAGGCTGCAAAACGGCTCGCCAACCAATGCGGTTGCCCTCCTGATCAAGGCCACCCTGCCAGGCCTCATTGGGAGATTTATGGTAAGTAGGCCATTTCCCTGAGCGATCCTCAAAGCCAAACAGCCAAGCATAAAGGTATTCGTAGAACCGCGTCCCATCAAGGAAGCGAACGTTGGGGATGGGATACCAAAACTCGCCGTACTTTTGAACTGTCTTAAAGGCTTCCAGGTTAATCCACAGAGTAGCCTCGTTGGGATTGTCTGGAAAATCCACTTGAGTAAACCGCTCCCCCGTATCTTCATCAAAATGACCGTTTTTGAGAGTATGCCCCAACCGCTAGACCGCTGTAATAAGAGGCGACTTCCTCCGTAACAAATATCGGTATCAGCGATGGTAATTGATTATCAGTTTGTTTCATGATTAGCCGCTTTAAAAGCATAAAGGGCTCACGCAAAACATCGACGAGAGCCCTAAAAGACTGAGGCTAGAAGTGTATGAGCGATTGAAAAGCTATTTATGACTTTTTCAATCGCTTGCTAGATATCCTAACCACTCAAATTTCGAAGGGTAGCCCTTGAAATATTTCTCAATAAAACGAGTTTTGTAGTGGTCTGCGGCAAGCATCTTTTCCCGGTGGGGAAAATTCAATAAGAAAGCTGAGATAAGGATGGTGGCCACAGAAATTCGTACTAACTGACTCCAACCGCTTCTATGCAACACGATCGCCTCGCAATCACCCGACAAACTGCCGATCGCCATAAGCCACATAAGCCGAATCGACGACTGCTCCCATTAAGGCTACAGGCGTATTGGCGGATGAATAGTATTTGATCTCTTCGGGAAAGTTAGTGGTGAGCTGATCGATCGCGCCAATTCTCCCCATGCCTGGACGCACGTAGATTACTAGAATCGGACGACCAATGCGCAGCTCCACAAGTCCTTGAATGACCTCATTCACGAGTTGATCGCGCTTTTGATACCCGACTTTGCGGGTTTCATCGTCGGGGGAAGCGAGTTCAGGGAGCGCTAACAGGTCGCAATTGACAAAATCAATCACTAACACGCTGCCCCAACGCCCCTGGGGTTTGCGTTCAGGATGCCAAAGGCGCACATCGAGAAAGCCGCGTCCCTGAAGCAGCCCATACTCTAGCGGGGATTGGGAGGTAGCTGCGGGCACGTAGTAATCCACGACGGTGTTGCTGATGATTTGCTCGGTGCGGAGCGATCGCCGGATATTATTTGCCTCCGCTTTGATGAGCGGCTCGATATGGTCGGATAACTGCTGATGCACCATCTGTCCGGCCATCTTGCGGGCATCGTCCAGATTGCTTTTGAAGAACCAGGTGAGAATACCGCCCAAGAACGCCAGAAAGCCTAAAAAGACGGTGTTGAGCCGCAGGATAAATTCCAACTGGTTTTTGAGCAGCTCGACTTCGGCGGCGGGGGATGGCGGGGCAGGCGTCGCTTGGGCGATCAGGTGCAAAAGCTGGCTAGCAGTTGGCAACACGGAATTTCAGGTGAGGTTATGAAGGGTCAGCCTCAGGATATAGCGACTGGTCTAGAAGAGATCGCGGTGTTTGCAAAGCATGATGATCACAGCAGCTCATCGAGTTGATCGAGGTGCTCTAGCGACACGCTGCGGATGAGGGAGTGCTGCCGCAGCGTGTACTGGCCGTCGGCGATCGCCTCTTCTACTAAAAAGCGATCGCGCAGGGCATCTAAGGCGAGCTGCCCGGTGGATGCATCACAATCCCAGTAGGACAAGTGGCTGAGCCACCAGTCTTCAGGAACGGCGCAGCGGTAAACAGAGGCTTCGCATAGCAGAATGTAGGCAAATTTGACGTCTCGCCGCAGGCGCTGAAAGGTTTGCTCTAAGCGCTGGCGGACATTGCGGCGTAGGGTGCGAGTGAAGCGATCGAGCCGCCATTTGTCTTCCGCTCCCACCATTTGCCCCGCTGCTGCTGCCGCGATCGCTTCCTCCACGGCTTCAATTTCACTGTGGTAGCGGTTCCAGTAGTTGACGACGTTGCCAAAGAAAGGGCGACTGCCGATTTCACCGGCGATCACCCGTAGTGCCAGAGGATGTCCTTCATAGGCTTGGCCGATGCGGACCAGATAGGCATGACCAGCGGCTTCTGGTTGAACATCGAGCCCAGTTCTTGCAAATAACGTCAGCTGTTCTGCGGGGGATAGCCCGGTCAGTAGCTGAGTGGACCAAACGTTGCGATAGCGGGTGCCGAAGGATAAAAGCTGAGTGGGTAGTTCTTGAGAGGTGATGAGAATACGGCTCAGAAACGTTTCCGCCGTGAGCACTCGTTGAAAGAAGGTGAGAAATCCAGCATCTTGAAACTCACTCCAGCCTTCTTTTTCATTGCCCTGCAAAATCTCTTCCAGGGAGTCAATGACGATTAATTTTGGGGTGGTTTGCAAAGTCTGAAGGAGACGCTCTAGCAGTTGAGGGACATGGGTACGATCGCTCGGCGTAACACTCTGCCCCAGCTTTTCGAGTAAACGAGCGGCAAAGCTCCCAAAATCTAGTGCATGGTCTTGGACATCAAAATTTTCCCGCAATGGCACGCCCAGATTGGGTAGCTCCAGCGATAGCCGTTCTGCCAGGGCCGTCTTGCCGACGCCCGCAATGCCAGTCACGATTAGCAGACGGCAATTTTCTGTTAGTTGAGCAGCCGCTTCAGTGACAACTGCTTCTCGTCCGACCCACCCATCGTCATAGGCGAAAAAAGTAGGAGCAGGAGAGGGAGCAGCGTCAGGGGTGGTTGCCTGCTGCTGATGGGGAGATTGAATCAGCGTTCTGGGTTCTAGCCCGAGGGCTTCGGAGATTTCCTCAAATTTAGCGATCGACACATTCACACCGCGACAGAAATTGCTCACCGTTGAAAGTGCAACTTCTAAATGCGCGGCCAGATCGCCTTGCGTCAAAAAGCCGTTACGCTCCAGCGCCAGTGCCACTGTTTGCCGGTGATCAGGATGAACGCAAACCGAACGGGGCATAGGGGGAAAGAGAGAAAAAAGAAAATGGAAGAACGAAGAAAGAGCGCGTCTCAATACTATCTTCGCTCTTCAATTTTCGTTCTTTGTTTTTCAGTCTTGGGCTCAGTGGTGAACTCAGGTACAACTCGGGGTTGAGCTCAAATACCGCGTTGCGACGATAGCCCTGTGAATCGAGGAAGCACCTGGAGGCCATGCATCCAGGTCCTCGATCGCTCATTCTCATAAGGGAGAACTGCAATGAAAGTGTATTCAGAACAACTGGCTACGGCCTGGCACCTCGTGGAACGGGGCAGTCGGTCGGCTGGGGTTGACGGCATCACCGTGGATTTATTCAAGGGCATTGCCCGCGAGCAGATCCGCCAGCTCTATCAGCAGATGCGGCAAGAGCGCTATGAGGCGAGCCCAGCGAAAGGCTTTTATTTGCCAAAGAAAAGTGGGGGCCATCGCCTGATCGGCATTTCCACCGTCAGGGACCGCATCGTGCAGCGCTATCTACTCCAGAGCATCTACCCCAAATTGGAGGGGACGTTTAGCGAGGCTGCCTTTGCCTACCGCCCCGGACTGTCGATTTACGCCGCCGTCGATCGCGTGATGGAGCGCTACCGCCATCAACCTGCCTGGGTGATTAAGGCGGATATTCAACAGTTTTTCGATAGTTTGTCGTGGCCCCTGTTGCTTCACCAGCTCGATCAGTTGGGCTTAGCGCCCCCCTGGGTGGGCTGGATTGAGCAGCAGTTAAAGTCAGGCATGGTCTTGAACGGGCAGCTTTACCGACCGAGTCAGGGCGTGTTGCAGGGCAGCATCTTATCCGGTGCCCTCGCCAATTTGTATTTGAACGATTTTGATCGGCGCTGCCTGGAAGCCGATATCGATCTGGTGCGCTACGGCGATGACTGCGTGGCAGTGTGCCAAAGCTTTTTGGAGGCAAGCCGCGCTTTAGCCCTCATGCAGGAGTGGGTGGATGAGCTATACCTCAGGCTCCATCCGGAGAAGACGCGCATCATTCCGCCCGGAGAAGCGTTCGTGTTTCTCGGCCATACGTTTCAAAACGGCGAGGTAACAGCACCGGAGCGGCGGATATCGAGCAGCCAAGAACGTAAGCCACCCAAAGCAGGATGGGGGCCGCCGCAGGTTTGCAGCATCGTCAAAGGCCCCAAGCAAGTTTTAGCCACTTCATCAGATGAATATTGGAGGGACGGCATGACCACTTTATATATCACCGAGCAAGGGTCGTATCTGCGGGTGAAGCATAAGCAGTTTCAGGTGTTTTACGATCGCGAGTTGCGCTGTGCGATTCCTGCCAGCCGGGTCACCCATGTGGTGATGTTTGGGGTTTGCAATGTGTCTCACGGAGCCGTGCGGCTGTCGTTACAGCGACGGATTCCGCTGCTGTATTTATCGAACAAGGGACGCTATTTTGGTCGGCTGCAAACGACGGGGCAGGCCAAGCTGGAATATCTCATCCAGCAGGTGCAAAAGTCCCAAGACCCGGAGTTTGTTCGCACTCAAGCGGCCAGCGTGATCGTCGGTAAATTGCACAACTCCCGGATTTTGCTGTTGCGGCTCAATCGACGGCGCAAGACCGAGCAGGCGACTCAGGCTATTGCAGCTCTGGCAGAGCTAATCCAGACGGTGCCGACCATCGACACGGTGGAATCGATGCTGGGCTATGAGGGCAACGGAGCCAGTCTGTATTTTCAGGCTTATGCTTCGTTGCTGAAGGGCAAGTTTGAGTTTGAACGGCGCACTCGTCGCCCCCCGACCGATCCGGTCAACAGCTTGCTGAGCCTGGGCTATACGCTGCTGTCGCAAAACGTCCACGCCATGGTGGAGGGCGTCGGATTGCACACCCATTTTGGCAATCTGCATGTGCCGCAAGAAAATCGCCCTTCGCTGGTGTGCGATCTGGTGGAGGAGTTTCGCGCTATTGCCGTGGACTCGCTGGTCGCCTACCTGATCAATTCCAACATTTTCAATGCTGAGGATTTTACGCCTCCTGATGAGCGGGGCGGGGTGTATTTGCATCCCGATGCGATGAAGCGATTTCTCAAGCATTGGGAAGAGAAGTTGCAGCAGTCGGTGACCCATCCGCATACCGGCTACAAGGTCAGCTATCGCCGCTGCCTGGAGTTGCAGGTGTGGGAATACGTGGCCTGCTTGATGGGGGATCAGCCCGCTTACCGTCCGATGACGATGGAGAAGTAAAGGGATGGGGAGATGGGGAGATAGGGGGTAAGCAGCGTTGGGTGGAGCTTGACAGGCCAGAGGGAATGGGGCGTTAGGGCGCTGGGGGGGGATTTAGGTGATGCACCAGCTTGAGGCGTGATTAGTCAGGTTGACGAGTTTGCCCAGGATTTGGTCATAGGTCTGATTCAGGGTTTTGCCGGATTCAACTGTCAGATAGCCACATTTAACGCTAAAGGCGATCCAGGTTTGGGTCTCAGCGGCTTCTGCTTGGCAGTCTGTCAGCTTAGCGACAAAAGCAGCTTCGTATCGGCGTTTACGCCAAGCTTCAGCTAAGTTCGCACAAACCGACCTCGATGAACGGCGCATCTGGTCAGTTAGCGAATACCGCTCCTCCACCGGAAACTTTTTGGATAGCTCAAAAATCTGCATCGCGGCATCAAACGCTAGTTGGTAAACCTCCAAATCTTGGTGCCGTCTGACTGCCCCCTTCACCATCCCTGTCACCCGATCTCAGTTCCCCCCCAGCATTCCCCATCACCCCACCTCCCCACCGCCCAATCTCCCCACCGCTCACACTTTCCCAACCAGGAGTCCCCATGTTTTACCTAGTCTGCTACGACGTTGTGCTGGATCGGCGGCGCAACAAGGTGGCCCATCTATTGGAGGGCTATGGCATGCGAGTGCAAAAGTCGGTTTTTGAATGCGTGTTGTCGCCGGATCAGCGGGAAATGCTCCAGCGCAAGCTCAACCGCTACATCAAGCCTGAGGAAGATCAGGTGCGCTTTTATCCCCTCTCGCCTCGCTACCGCCAGAAAGTTCTCGTGCTGGGGCTGCAGCCCCAACGCGAAGTCGATGACGTGACCTTTATTGTTTAACCGGAGAACGAATCATGACACCCTCTACGCTGTCTTTTCAAGATCTACAGGTTTATCAATTGGCACTGCGCTGTGCTGCGGATGTCTACCACTTAGTTCAAATATTTCCCGAGGCAGAGCGTCCGCTAGCTCTGAAGCTGTCATCCACAGCGTACACGGTGCGGGCTCAGATTGCGGCTGCATGGGGCCAGCGACGAAACCGTATAGAGTTGTTGCTCAAACTGAGTGCTGCTCAGTTGGCCGCGATGGAAATGCAGCGCTGGCTCGAAGCTGCTATTGCCTTTGGCTACCTCGACGCAGAGGCCGGACAAGACCTTTATGACCGTTATCGCACCCTTTGCACAGCCCTTGATCAACTCATGGCAACCGCTGTCATTGCATCAACTCGGCTAGAGGCCAGTTTTGAAGAAGACTTACCAGCTTCAGCTTAAAGCCAGTAGATGGCAGATGGGGAAAGCAACCTTGCGGCAGCACTCTCCATCTGCCCATCGCTCTATCCCAACCTTCCCGCTGTTTCAAACTTGAAGGAACTAAACCATGCAGGATTTCATTCGCAGTTATCAAGAACTCCAGGTTTACCGACTGGCATTTAAAGCGGCATTGCAGATTCATCAACTCTCGCGTCAATTTCCGGCTGAAGAGCGAATTTTACTCACGCGGCAGTCACTGACTGCATCTCGCGCTGTCTGCGCCAGCATCGCTGAAGCATGGGGTAAACGCCGTTATCGCAAAGCCTTTGTCGCTAAGCTTTGCGACGCCCAGGCCGAAGCAGCTGAAATGCAGACCTGGATTGAGTTTGCTGTGGCCTATGGCTATCTCAATCACGAACTGGGGCAGGAGCTGTTTGGCTGTTATCGAACCATCTTTGCCGCTTTAGAGCGACTCATTGATAACGCTGCTGTTTGGCTCAAACCTTTGGAGTAGACCCATGACGGATGCACTTGTGCGGCTGTTAAAGCGAGTACTGATTGTGATGAAACAAGAATTGCAAAAACTGATCGATGCTTTGTCAGGCAAAGATCGCCGGGAAAAATGGCGATTACGGCGGCAGCTTGCGGCTCTACAGGCTGAGTACAACCCTTTGCAGCATCGCTTAGCCGAGAATCAACGTCTTGCCAAGCTAGAGATCCGGGGTTTAGAGGCGCTCAAGCAAGAAGTTGAAAATGAGCGGGATGACTTGCAGTTGCAGGTTTGGGAGTTAGAACAACAGATCGAAGAATTGCTCAAGTACATTGGGCAAGTGGAGCATAGCAATCGGGTTCAAACGCTCAATGCCTCTACCGCCGAAATCTGTCAGGAAAACCCAAATATCGATTTGTCGGTGATCTATTTAGGGTTGGTCGGTGGCCACCCGGCGACCCGACGAGAGGTGATCCACGAGCTTTCGACTCAGTATCAATTGCAAAATTGGGTTGAAATCCCGCCTCTGAAGGAAGCTCGGATCCGTAAACCTAAGCTCAAACGCAAGCTGAGCCAATGCAATCTCATCGTCATCATTGCCGACTACATGAGTCATCCGTTGACTCATGCCGTATTTGCCTTAAAAGCCGCGAAGGCGATTACCGAGGAGGTGTTTTTGTTGAACTGTCATGGCAAAACCGGAGTTGTGCGGGAAATCCTAAATCTGGTGAAACGGCAAAACGTTGAGAAATGATGCGTTTTGGTTGGCAATTCCTCATCCAGCGATTATTATTTCGCTAAAGCTCTAATTTTCGTTAGGGTCTTGCAATCCTTGAAAACTGCATAGTTTCGTTGACCCTAGCGAATCGCCCGCTGTATCTAGCTTTCAGCCATTTTTGAAGGGGGTTTATTGAGAGCGATTCCTATTAATTTTGCCTTCCGTTAGACCCCCGCGAAAATGGCTATCTACACTCCTTGCGTAGCAAGGGTTTCAAAAGGCAGGGGTTCAGACCTCATTACCCCGCAAGGGGACGGAAACTCAGTAAAACAACCGCTATTATTAGAAATGCTGCAAATAGTTCAGACCTCATTACCCCGCAAGGGGACGGAAACCGGAGTGCCCGGGCCTGAGTAGGATCGGTTGAAAACCGGGTTCAGACCTCATTACCCCGCAAGGGGACGGAAACAAGTACTCTACGTCTTCAGGGCTTCCAGGGCCTGGTTCAGACCTCATTACCCCGCAAGGGGACGGAAACGGGAAGAAAGCACACCACGTGCTATCAACCACCAAAGTTCAGACCTCATTACCCCGCAAGGGGACGGAAACCCAACGGCGTTCAGCAAAGGCTGCCAAGCAGAGTAAAAAAGTTCAGACCTCATTACCCCGCAAGGGGACGGAAACCAGCTGCGCCACCGCCGATCGATACAGCTCCACTGTTCAGACCTCATTACCCCGCAAGGGGACGGAAACGGTAGAAATGGACTACGCATGCGCAAGAGTCATAATGTTCAGACCTCATTACCCCGCAAGGGGACGGAAACAAGATCAAGAGCTGTGGCCTCATCACCTTCGGAGGTTCAGACCTCATTACCCCGCAAGGGGACGGAAACGCCTTTAGATATGTAGGATGGAATTTTTTGATCCCATGTTCAGACCTCATTACCCCGCAAGGGGACGGAAACAAGTCACCGAGAAATGGGAACTTCTGAGCCAGTGACAGTTCAGACCTCATTACCCCGCAAGGGGACGGAAACTTTTATCTGGACTTTACCTCCAGCTAAATTTTTTGTTCAGACCTCATTACCCCGCAAGGGGACGGAAACTTGATGGCGGCGATTACGTCGCTTTCAGTGCCCGTCTCGTTCAGACCTCATTACCCCGCAAGGGGACGGAAACCTCTGGGACTATGGAAAAAGGGACGAAAAAGCGCGTTCAGACCTCATTACCCCGCAAGGGGACGGAAACATAATAGCAAGCAGGGCTTCGCGGTTGGTTGGGTTCAGACCTCATTACCCCGCAAGGGGACGGAAACGTTCCACTTGGCGGAACAATTTTGTAGGGGACGAAAAGTTCAGACCTCATTACCCCGCAAGGGGACGGAAACACTTCACACCGCGCTGCTGGCGCTCAAGAATTACACCGGTTCAGACCTCATTACCCCGCAAGGGGACGGAAACTCAATATGCCAGTCCCCGTCCTCGTGAACATAATCGTTCAGACCTCATTACCCCGCAAGGGGACGGAAACCCTCCACCCTGGTCAAAGACGCCAGAAACCGTTCCGTTCAGACCTCATTACCCCGCAAGGGGACGGAAACTGTACAGACGAACAGTCAAGAACTATCATGTAGAAGGGTTCAGACCTCATTACCCCGCAAGGGGACGGAAACGAGAGAATACTTAGTATCTCCAAGATACTCTTTTATGTTCAGACCTCATTACCCCGCAAGGGGACGGAAACCTAACACCGATAGAGGCTGTTGCCCTACAGCCTCATTGCGAGTTCAGACCTCATTACCCCGCAAGGGGACGGAAACCCTCCTGTGCCGCTTGCAGCTCAAGCTGTGCTTGGGTTCAGACCTCATTACCCCGCAAGGGGACGGAAACTAAAACAATGGTGGTGAGGGTGAGCATAATAACAGTTCAGACCTCATTACCCCGCAAGGGGACGGAAACGATACCGAATAGTTTCTCGGTATAATGTTCAAGAACAGTTCAGACCTCATTACCCCGCAAGGGGACGGAAACATATTGGGGCGCACCAGCATCTCTACGATGCCGATGGGTTCAGACCTCATTACCCCGCAAGGGGACGGAAACACCGTACGGTCCGCTTCGTCGCCCTCGGGGTTAATGTTCAGACCTCATTACCCCGCAAGGGGACGGAAACAACAGAAGGCTAGATGCCGTTTCTGTTTGTGCAAAGCGTTCAGACCTCATTACCCCGCAAGGGGACGGAAACTCGATCAACTTCCGCTTGGATTGCATCAAAATCAGCCTGGTTCAGACCTCATTACCCCGCAAGGGGACGGAAACTTTCTAAAAGAGTCCACTATGTTATCAATAGCATCTTGTTCAGACCTCATTACCCCGCAAGGGGACGGAAACGCTTCCACCCCGTTTTAGGGGTGGTTGACACATAAAGTTCAGACCTCATTACCCCGCAAGGGGACGGAAACAGTGTCCTTCTGGTTGGTAAACCACTGTTATCGTTCAGACCTCATTACCCCGCAAGGGGACGGAAACTCGGGTTAAAGTAATACCCTGCCAGTTCCCCGGCTTGTTGTTCAGACCTCATTATCCCGCAAGGGGACGGAAACAATTGTGCCAGTCCAAGCTGACTCAATCTTCACTATGGTTCAGACCTCATTACCCCGCAAGGGGACGGAAACCTGTTCAGCAACTTCCACTTGGGCGCTATGCTCTGAAGTTCAGACCTCATTACCCCGCAAGGGGACGGAAACGGGGTGGAAGAACGACAATTGAAGAGCGAAAATAGAAAAGGGGTGACGGCTGAAGTCTTGAAATGCTCTGCCCGTGCTTTTTCTTCGTTATTCCGAGCAAAGCTTGAAAAGCTAGCTCTTCGCTTCGCATCCTTCGTTAGACTTGTAAAAAACTCTCCCAAACGCCCTTCTGACCCATGGCAACGATCGCTGATTTGCCCCTAGACCCAAATGATCGACGCGCGATTGAAGCAGCGGTTGAGTTGCTCTGCCAACACTTTCCGGTTGAGCAGGTCATTCTTTATGGGTCCAAGGTGACTGGCCGAGACACTGAAGAGTCTGACATTGATTTGCTTGTACTCACTCAATTTTCCCTCCCCTGGCAAACGCGCAATGCCATTACAGATGCGCTGTTTGACCTTGAACTTACCTATGATGTTGTCATTAGCACTCTAATCGTGGAGTATGCCGAATGGGTGGCGGGTAACTACACACTGCTGCCCATCCACCTCGAAATTGAAAGATACGGTGTCGCTGCCTGATGGACCCAACGCCTCAACCCGAAGTATTGATTGAGCAACTACTGCAAAAAGCCGCTCAAGCATTAGCATCAGCTCAGTCAGAATTTCAAGCAAACCGTCTAGACTTTGCGGTTAATCGTGCCTACTATGCCTGCTTCTACGCAGCGAGTGCGGTCATGCTGCAACAGGGTAAACAGTTTGTTAAGCATGCAGGCTTGAGAGGGGCAATCCACAAAGACCTGGTTAAAGCTGGAAAATTGCTTCCAAAATGGGGCAAAGTCTTTGATCGAGCGTTTGAAAACCGCCAAGCGGCAGACTATTTGGTCTTATTCACTTTTGAATCTGCACAAGTTGAACAGCTAATTCTAGATGCGACAGGATTTGTCCAAGAAATGCGTCGGTTACTTTCTAACTGATATCCCACAACACTCAAGTCCCGAGTAGAATCATCACAACCAGTTTTGCACCATATTTTCGGTCTCAGCTATGACCGCTCATTGGTTACCCTTGCCATCAGCTAAATTGGCACAACTGGGCATAGATCCAGCGCGGATTCGTGATGTCAAACCGCGATCGCGCCGCACCCACTGCCAAGCCATCATCAACTGGCTCACCCGCTACCATCCGTCCACCGACGCTGCCAACCTGGAGCAAGTCAAAGGCTACCTCGAAGCATTCCACCTGCTCTGCCGAATCCAGGAATGGGAACGAGCCGCCAACCTAATGTTTACTAAACTGAACACCCCTGCCGATGCCCAACTGCACTACCACCTCAAACTGTGGGGCTATACCCAAGAGCAAGCGGGGTTGTACGAAGCCCTCATTAATCACGTTGAACCTAAATGGAATGGCTTATTTTGGCAGTTCCTCGGCACCACCCATCAGGCCCAGGGCAACTACCTGCAATCCCAGCAATGTTTAGAGCGTAGCCTCAGCATCCTGCAAGAGTTTGGCGATACCGTTGATCAAGGCACCGTCCTCAGCAACCTGGCTGAGGTCTACTATGCCCTCGGCGACTACAAGCAAGCCATCGAGTATCAAGAAACCTGGCTAGAAATTGCCCGCGCCGCCGGAATTCGCTTTGGTGAAGGCATCGCCCTCGGCAGCCTCGGCAACATTTACGAATCCCAAGGCAATTACGCCAAAGCCCTGGAATATCACCAACAGCATTTAGCGATCGCCCGCGAAACCCAAGATCTCGAAATGACAGGATCAGCCCTGGGCAATGTCGGCAGTTGTTACCACTCCCTCGGCCAGTACGAGCAGGCCAAATCGCATCACCACCAACACCTAGAGCTGGCCCAAAAAATCGGCGATCGCCAAGGAGAAAGCAGCGCCCTGGCTGGCTTGGGTAGCGCTTGCTATAGCCTGGGCGAATACGAAACTGCGGCCAGTTACTTTGACCAGCAGCGACAAATTGCCTATGACATGGGCGATCGCCTGGGTGAAGGTAATGCTCTCGGCGGGTTGGGCAATGTCTGCTTCATTACCGGACAGTATGAGCAGGCCCTCGCCTACCATCAGCGTCATCTAGCGATCGCTCAAAGCCTCGACCATCCGCAAAGTCTGCTCCATGCTCTGGGTAACTTAGGCAACGTCTACAGCGCCACGGGACAATATGCACAGGCAATTGAGTTTTATCAACGGCAACTCGCGATCGCTCAGAAAATTGGCGATCAGCTGGGTGTGGGACTGGCCTATGGCAATTTAGGCGTCATTGCCCTGGCCCTCGGCGACTATGAAGCGGCTTTGCAAGTTTTGACCCAACAACTGGCGATCGTTCAGGCCACGGGCGATCGCTATCGCGAAGGTCAGGCTCTTAGCAATTTGGGCAATACCTATAGTGCCATGGGCGATCGCGGCCAAGCTTTCCAGTGCTACCAGCAAGCATTACGCATTGCCCAAGCGGTGGGCGATCGCCAAGGCGAAGCGAATACCCTGGGCTACCTCGGGACGCTGCAGCACTCCCTCGGTCAGTTCAAAGGGGCGATCGAGTACCACCAGCAGCATCTCGACCTTGCCCAAGCTTTAGGCGATGTGCCTGGTGAAGGCCGCGCCCTGCAAGGACTCGGCAATGCCCACATGCAATTGGGCAACTACGACTTGGCGCTGGAGTATCATCGCCAAAATCTAGAGATTGTCCGACGCATGGGCGATATCGCTGGCGAAGGCGCAGCCCTGGGCAGTATCGGCGGCATCTACGATGAACTGCACGACTATGCCCGTGCGGCGGAATACCACCAGCAAGATCTCGCGATCGCTCGCCAAATCGGTGAAAAGCGTGCTGAAGAAGCGGCCCTGGTCAATCTTGCCAATGCCCAAAGCGAACTCGGTCAGTACGATGCAGCCGTCGAGCTGTATGAGCAAGCATTAGCGATCGCGCAACACATCGGCGATCCGTGGGGCGAAGGTCTGACCCTGATCAACCTGGGCGAAACGCAAACTAAGCAGGCACGTTATGAAGCTGCATTAACCAACCTCAAGATGGGGCTGCAAATCCTGCAAGCTCAGGGAGCTAGAGGGCTAGAGGCGTCAGCCTACAAATACTTGGGGATGCTGTATCAGGCCATGGGTGATGTGCAGGCAGCAGCGGATTGTTTTGAGCAGGCGATCGCGATTTACCTTCGGTAACGCTCCGCGAACGCCGATGAACTCGGTATGCCGCTGGCAGAAACGTGTCGAGAGTTGCGATCGCAGCTTTAAATTGTCCGATTCAAGTTAGAAGGCGGAGGGAATAACCGATGGTGACGCTGCAACTTGGGCAAATCGTAGTACCGCCCGGCAATTGTCTCCTCATCAAAGAAGTCAGTTGGGCTGACCTTGAGGCCATCTTGGCAGAACTGGGTCAACATCGCAGTACACGCATTGCTTACCAGCAGGGAATTCTAGAGCTGGCAACCCCTTCGCCAGAAGATGAGCATTTGAAAGAGTTGATCAGTATTACGATCGCGGACATCGCTGAAACCTTGAACCAGCACTGTGAAAGCTACGGGACTACCACCTGGCATAAACAGGCCGAACAGGTGGCGGTAGAAGCTGACAATTGCTTCTACTTTCAAAACGAAGCGATCGTACGAGACAAGCTCAGCTTTGACCTAACCCGATATCCGCCCCCTGATTTGGCTCTAGAGTTTGGCACCGCTTATAAGTCTCTGGAACGTTTTCCCATTTATGGCCGATTGGGTATTCCTGAAATCTGGTGCTGTGACCAGGGGCAACTCCGCATTCATGTACTCCAGCAACATCAGTATTTTGAAGCTGAACAAAGCCAAGTCTTTCCTAACCTCAGAGTTCGGGAATTGCCCAAGCTAATTGAGGAGAACCGCGATCGCGGTAGGTTAGCTCTGCGCCAGTCAATCAGAGAATGGGGGAGGCAGCAGCAGGAAAACTAAGCGGCAATGAGGGCATTCAACTGGCGATCGCACTGCTGAAAAACGTAGTTCACAGCGGCAAAGAGGGTATCCAGTTCCTGGATAGTGAAAAAGGTCTTGTTGAGGGTGAACTGTAAGCGATCAAGTTTGCCGAATTGCCAGCGATCGCCGTTCGAGGTAATGCCATAAACCACCAGATTAGGCAATTCATTCAACCGCTGAGCGGCCACCATTTCCGCTAAACATTGGCCCCAAGCCGCATCGAAGTTGTCTTGCTTGGCTTCTACCAGAACAAAGTAGGGTTTGTCGAAGACGATTTTACCCAGAGGCGATCGCCGCGCCAAAATATACTCGGGAAAGCCCGAGAGCTGGGCATCACAATTGAGAAACTCGTGGCTCCAGAGAATAAAGTTGCGCCGATACTGCTTCCAGACTTCTTTGAGAATGGGATAGACCAGGTTTTCGCAAATGGCGTATTCGGAGTTATCCACTACGGCCTCATCCATCATGAGTTGCAAGTCCTGCCGGAAGTAGTCGGAAACGGTAAAGGGGACTGCCTCAATAAAGTTGGCTTCGGTGTAAACCACTTCGAATTCTTTGAGGGTTTCGCTCAGGCTTTTAAATCCGCTAAACGACATGGCGGCCTCCGAAGTGCGTCAACCTTTATTATCAGCCCAATAGGTTTGAGTCAGCAGCGTCGTTGCGTCTTCAAAGCTAAACGGCCAAACATCGGGAAACTCAACCTGGGGATATTCCAGCTCCAGATCTGAACGAGCATTGGCGTAAGCATGGTCAAACACCTCTAAGAGGTAGGGTTTGAGACTGGGTGAATCTGCCAGCAGCTCTCGCAACTGGCGACGCTGTTCACGAATCGTCAGTTCCCATCCAGTAAAGTTTTCAGGGCTGTTGACATAAATACGCTTGAGTAAATGAGCAAGGAGTACGCTCAGGCGGCTTTTGAGTTCTCGACGATCGCGCTTGCCCAAACTGTCGATTTCCTCAATCAGGTTCTCAATATCGATGGCGTCTAGTCGCCCAGCCTTAAGTCGGGTAACGGTGGCTTCGCACCAGGCTACGAAATCTTGCTCATAGAGGCGTTTCAGATCTGGGATGGTTTCCATTGTGGCAGGGCCTGTGTCAAAGCTAGCGAATTGATTTGCCCATTCTAGCGAGGGAGGAAACTCTCTAGATGAGGTGGAGCGATCGCTGGGCTTTTACGGTTTGAATCATGGAGCTGCTTTCAGTTGACTTTGTTGGCCAGTATGATCACTGGCGCTGTTAAGCATTCAGGATTTGACTCATTGATAAAGACAACTCGGGAAAAGTCGGTGACTGAATGATCTGATCACCTCGGTAAGGGGTGAGGTCGTAGGTGTTTTCAGCATTCAATCGCCCTACAAAAACTGTGGGCATCTTGGGTTTACCTAAGTACCTGGGCAATGAAAATTACACAGGCAATCACGGCAGAGCTTTGATTTCAGCCTTGAAACTTTGTAATTAATTTTGCCTAACTACTTAACAAATCTCGGCTACCCATCGCCAGATAATCGACAATCCAAAATTCTTGGATTCCCAAGCGCTGATATTCGTCCAGCTTGTCGATGTAGTCGTCTTCCCAGTTGGTCGAAACCACTTCTACAGCGACCTGCAAGGGTTCGGTGAAAGCGGTGTACGCTGATAAATTAGCATCCTACAGAGCCCGATCAACGACGCTCACGTCAGGAACTCGCCCCTGCTCCTGGCCTTCAGCCGATAAGGTGCGAATCATAACTCGACCGGAGACTCGGTAGTTCAGGCTCAGTTGCCGTACCTCCGCTTTGAAGGTATCAGCAATGAATTCGGCAATATTATCGTGCTGCCGAGCCGCTAGAATTCGCACAATGTCTCCATTAACCAGCTCATAGCGCCCCTCGTCAGGAAAATCGTAGGACAGGAATTCGCTAAAGGCGAGCGATCTCTGGGCGTCTATAGTTTGAATCATGACAAGTTAAGTTGATCTAGCCCTATCTTTTGAATATTAACAAGAGTTCAAGGTATTACGAGCTCACTTTCATGAACCTTGATTGACTTTTTCAAGTGCTTCAATTTGTGCCTCTGTCAGCGTCATACTCTTTTGAGAAGTTTTAAGTTCTAAAGCTTTTACACGTTTAGAAAAATTTTGAAGATTATGTCGCTGCCAAATAGCTCTGACACCTCCTGGTGAAATAGAAATTCCACGCTTTCTTAGTTCTTTAGAGACTCTATCTCTACCATAAGAAGGTTGTTCAATAGCAAAGGCAATCACCGCTTGCTCAACAGAAGGAGCCAAGATTCGTTTTTCAGAAGCATTCTCTTCAAGATCTACCTGTGAGATTTGCCAATCAGCTGGAACATCTCTTGCACTCTCAAGACCATTGGCTTCCTGAAAAAAGGTGTAGCTGTTGAATATGATTTCTCGTAACGTAGCTTTTGATAGTCTCGCTCCTCTCAAATTCGAGTTTCGCAAATCTGCATATTCGAGATAGGCAGCTTCAAGGTTGGCATTACTTAAATCCGCACAGAAAAAGCGTGCTCCCTCAAGATAAGAGTTTTTAAGATTTGCTCCGTTTAAGTTTGCACTCTCAAAATCAATTTCGGTAAGGTCAAGACCCTCAAAATCTGATTCCACTAAATTAGCTTTACTAAAATCAGTATTATTAAAACAATCTTCAAACTCTGAATAAATCAAGTATTCCTTAATATCTTCGTCTTCAACAGTTTCAATTTCAGTGTCTTTTTCCTCAATACTAAAAACGGCTTCTGACAAATTCGCATTTCGGAAGCTTGCATGATGAAGAATGGCGTTCCGAAGATCAGCTTTCTCAAGACTTGAATTCGTAAAATTTGTGTTGGTTAGATTCGCTCCCTTCAAGTCAATATTAAATAGATTGGCGTTTCTAATACTCGTGTTTTCAAGATTGGCTCTTCGCAAATCAGCGTTGCTAAGATCAACACTATCTAAGATCAGATTAGAAAGATTAGCATCTCTTAATTTTATGCCTCTAAGATGAGTTCCTATAAGATTAGCAGAACTCAAGTTGATTCCCCTTAGATTATCAGGCTCTGGCGAGCCTTTCAACCTATCAGACTCAGGTAAGTGGTTGGGTTTAGTTAGATCCAAATTGCTTAAATCTGCGCCTTGCAAAATGGCATCCGCTAAGTTTGTTCCTTCTAGTAAAGCATCACGGAGATCGCATCCAGCAAGATTTGCTCCACTTAAATCTGAATTTCTCAAATCTGCACCAACTAATATCGACCTGCTTAAATCAGCTTTCTCAAGAATAGTATTTCTAAAATTAGCATTACTTAAGTTGATGCCGTTAAACTTTACGCCAGATAAATTTATTTCACTTAGATAAGGACCTAAAGCTTCAGTGAAATTTCTTTCAGCACTGTGCTCATGCCCAATCTTTCTCAAAAAATAGCTATAGCCAATGACTCGAAGTATACTTTCCTCATCTCTATCTAAAGAAGCGTCTAATCTTTGACACAAGTGAAAAGAAATTTTTTCCTTAAAATATGTCTTTGTCTGGGCATATCTAGAAAGCTCAAGTAACAGAATAATAATATTCAGTCCTGTACGAATATCTCGGTCTCGAATGTCGCTCAAATCAGCTTCTTTAGAATCCATAAAGCTAAATTGATGAATTTTGCAATTGTGATGCCAATTCCAATATAACTGGTAAAGTTTCAGAAAGAGTTCTCTAAAACCCTGAGAATCCGAAATGATATTTTCATCTTCCCCAATAAGAATCGCAAAAAACTTTGCTATCTCTGAGTTCAAATAGCCCTGTCCAATCAATCTATGAAGCCTAGAAAAAATATGTGATGTAGGAATATCTGTCGAAAAAGCCCATTCAGAAAAAAGATCTTTTATACTCTTTGCAAATAGGAACTCGCCAAAGCTTTTATGAGCAAAATCAGCCAAGAAGTCGCCCTTTACTTTTTTAGTAAAAATATAAAAATTTGTTAGCAAGATAATTAAAACTTTGTCAAATTCCTGAGAATTAATTTTCTCGCGATGAGCTTCAGAAAACAGTTTATCCCTTAAATTTGGGTTTCCAATAAAGCTCTGTTTTATTTCTGAGATTGTTACGGGACGGCCTTTTTCACTAATTAGGCATAGTACTACTTCTGTCAAAATTTCTTCCAAAAGGCTATCATCAAAAATATCCATAGACTTCGCAAGATGCTTATATTGCTTGCTTTCAATTGAGGCGTTTAAAGCACTTTCTAGAGCCTTTTTATAGATTTTGATCCTGCCTTCGCTTCCTCTAGAGCTAAGAAAATCTTGTTGGCTTATTTTTTTCTCATAAAATAGAGTCGCAAGAAGATAAAGTGATAGCGGTTCTCCTGCTAGTTCTGTTTTAATGTCTTCTGGACAACCCAGATGCTCAGGGTCATCAAGCTTGCCAAGCAAGAAATACTCAAACTCTCGACCAGCAGTTTGGTCTGAAATAGTATTAGACCATTTTTCTATCCACCTTTTTTGAAGTTCAAATTTCATTAATTCAATTTGAGCTGTAATAGTTTTATCGGTGCCATCAAATAAATCATCAACTTGAGAAAATAAAGTACGTCCTGTGATTAAAAATTGATTTTCAGTGCACTTTTGGAATTCTAAGATTTGTTCAATAAATTCTCGGATGTTATCTGATGGTAAAGCCAGTTCATCAAAACCATCTAATAAAATCAAATGCTTATTGTCATAATCAGTTAACCAAGATGAATTTTGAGTGAAGTAATTATGTGCTTGTAGGCAGAGTCGGAAAGTCTCAGACAATGTTTCTTTTACACTTGTAATCTTCTTTAGATCAATTAGTACAGGAATAAAGACTGGATATAAATTTTCATAAACATCAATCGCAAACATCTTACAGAAAGCTGTTTTTCCTTGGCCGGACCCTCCCTGAATTAAAATGACCTTGTTTTGATTTTCTAAAGCTAACTTCTGTTTCACCCAGGCATGCAAATTAAAACTTCCTTCATAGAACGAGCCGTCTTCCTTCCTTTCACGAATATCTAATTGAACATACAGCTCCTGTAAGGATGAGTTGCCTTTCTGGGGACCAGGCATTGCTTTATAATTAACTAGGTCTTCAGTTAAATGCTTTATGTATTTTTCAAGATTTTTTCTAAAATCTTTATTGTCTTTGAATTTTAGAAAAGTAATCCAACGTCTATCTGCTTGATGAAAATTTTCTTGCTCTAACTTTAATTCAGGTTTTTTCTCTGAAATTATTCTTGTAGGAATTCCAACACCACCAAGATCAGAAGAACGATCTCTCGTGGACTGAACTACTCCACATACTTTGCCTGTGCGAAGGTTTAATAAAGGTGAACCACTTATACCAGGCCTTACTTGAGCAAGCTTAAACTTGATTAGCGGCAGTTCATCACCAGTAAAGCCTTCGTTAATGCCAGTAACGGGGCAACCCCCCGGATAATCCTTATCTGGATAGCCAAAAAGATATAACTTGTCATCTACTTCAAGTTCTTCGTCAAGATAAACGCATGGTATGTGCGTCAAGCGATGCGGAGGCAATTTAATAAGTGCTAAATCTACCGATTCAAATAATTCGACGTTACTATTATCTACTTCGAAATACTCTTCCTCATTATTCAATATAATCTTGCTTTTTTCCTCATACTTAATAATTTCTGCTACATGCGCACAAGTAAGAATTAGCCTCTGAGAGACAAAGAAGCCCGTTCCCCATGACTTCTCATCGTGGGCAAGTATCTTGACAGTACAATTTGTTAGAAAGCCCTCGAGATTTGAAGCCATTTCCTTAATCTACCGCTAGTACTTTGTCTCTTATAAGTCAAGGTAAGAATTTAACTTATTAACTTTCAATTACACCTCAAAATCCAAAGTATTCTGATTGTCTGATTGCAAGTATGCTCTGTTAGCAGTACAAGAAATCATTAACTTTGTATTTGTTTTTCTTGGTTGGTAAACTCACTTTTTTCCCATTCAAGTGTTACTTCGAAATTCGTCTTTCCTTTGCCTCGAACAATTGCTGCGACTAAACTACCCTGTTCAATCTGAATCTCAAGACCAAACTTCACACTGGCCTTACTAGGTGAAACCTTTGCTAAGGAATCTGTGATTGCTTCTGCAATGCCCTCTATAGCATTAGTTACGGCTTGAAATGACTTCGCTTCAAAACCAACCTTTTCTAGACCAGTATTGGCTACCTCAACCTTCACCAAAGCATTATTAGGCAGTTGAATTGGAATTGCTTCACTACTAGATTCTTCAAAATTCATTTTGCTTGCTCCAAAAGTCATGATTTATTCTCCCAATGAAATCCCAATTAAATTATGGGTTTTAGTTTTTTTGGCAATCCATCATCACGTAGCTGAATAATTTCTACTTCTATCTGTTGAAGTTCCGTCATTCCAAAAGCTCTTTTAGGTTCTTTTTGAGTAAGTTTGATGCTTCCCAAAATTTCGTAGGTTACTTTGCTGCCTTTAATGGCAGTGATAGTAGATTCTAGCTTTTGGCCGATCTCAAACTTATGGGCCTGAGTAACGGCTTGAATTTCAGCTTCGCGCTCTGACTGAACGGTTGGCTGCTCAATTTCGCCTGTGGGTACACCCTTGTCGTAATATTGCACCAGGCGAGCAGCCCAGCTCAGAATGTAAAGCATTCGTTCAGCATCATCTTGATAACTATTGAGATACTGATTACAAACAGCATCTAGGCTCTGGTAATAGCCCAAAGTGCGTTTGCTGTGCCCGATCGCATTCCCATGCCGTACTAAAGTTTTCAAATAATCAAAGAACTTTTTGCCTGCTCCAGGTTCATCCTGCCGATCGCGTAGATAAGTAGCGGCCTTTCGCAACTCATTCACATCCGTTCCTTCGATCACCAGTTGGCGAGCGATCGCATCGGCGATTTGCCATTGAGCATCAGTAAGTTCATCGCTGGCAAGCATCAGTACATTCCCTCCGGTGCCGTCCAATCAGTCGGCCATTTCAATATCTCAGCCAGGGCTTCCAGTTGGGGCATCTCTACCAGTTTGTTCGTTTTGGCAGCCTGGGTTTTGTCTTGAATGAATTGAGTGGCGGCTTCCCCGCTTAAGATGTCAGCGGCTGGCGGGGTGTAGTGCGTGTAGCGATCGCGCACATCTTGCGTCACCTCTAGCTCAGAAATGGAGACTTGTACCGTACCCATGCCCACAGGTTTGCCGCCTCCTAATTTCAACGCCATGGGATATTTGGAATCTTGCCCTAGAGCAATTAACAATGTTCCTAACTGAGCTTCTGTCAGGTTTCTGAAATAAATCTCGGTCTTAAAGGTAAACTCGGTTCCCGCTTGCTGCACAGGAATGCCACGATCGCCGCCATCCACTGCTTTCACGGCATGGCGATAAAACTTGCGGCCCGCTGCCTGTCCCCGATCGAAATAGGCATCCCGTTCATCAGGACGAGGACGATAGAGGGAAGGCATAAATCCTGTAACGGACTTGGTAGATTCGCAAGTAGCATCGGTGAAGTGAACCAGCCCCTGCCAATCTAAAGCGCCAAATACCTGACTGGCAGGGCAGAGGCTTTCCTTACTGCGACAGGGCAGGCGATCTTTGGGGATCGTTTGTCGATAGCGATTGGTGATGACAGCTAACGTGCTGTTAGTAATGGCCTCATAGATCGCGCGGATGCAGCCTTTGAGCGAACTGCCCTGAATGAGCAATTGCTGTTCTTTGCCCTGCACCATCGTTTTGATCAGAGGTACCCGACTCCCCACGTCACTGCCGAGAGCTGTCACCCCTGTGGAGACATGCAAAGCTGTCAACACCTTCAGGGTGAGACGTAGCGTGCCGTGGTAGCAGTTATCGGCATAGCGGTGATGGCCAATGGGGGCTTTCAAAAAAGGTCGCTGCCGAGGAAAGGGCACCAGTGCATAGGGCTTCTCTGGGCCTTCGGTTTGAGGCGATCGCTTAATGGGGCGATTGGGTCGATTACTTACCACGCTTTACTCCCCTCAAGGCCACAAATTGCACAATGCCCGTCTGACCGTCGATAAAATATCGCTGACCGATATCAAGGTCCTGGGGATAAGCCACCCCTCGCGGCAATCGAGTTTCCGTCGGCGGATAGAAGTTGGCATTCAGGTCGCGAATCAACCATTGCTGCTTTTCATCCAACTGCTGTAAAACTTGATCATCAATCTCGGTATTGGATAACAGCAAAACTGTGTATTCATCGCCTTGGCGTTTCCACCGCAACTCTCGATCTCGGTCAAAAACTTGCCCCTCTTGTGAAGATAAAGAGTCACCCTTCGGTAGTCCGACATGGAATGTGAGGGCTTCAGGCGATCGCAAGCAGTACCAGGTATCCCCCGTCAGGCAACGGTCAATCAACTGCTCTAAATCAGCCTGACTGAGTTCATTACTCTGGATACTCACGAAACCTGGAGATTCGATCTGGCTTGCAGTAGTGGCTTGGCTCATTGAGTCACCTCCGCCAGTCGTCGGCTCCAGGCACTCACCGCTGCTTCAAACAGCTTTTCGACTTCGCCTGCTGGCCACTGGAGCCGCACCCCCAATCCATACTGCATCGGTGCGAGTAGCGGCACGCCATCAGCGGCATACTCTCGAAGCGTATGAACATCATTGCGAGGGAAGCCATAGTTCCGGCGTTCCCCATCCGGTAGAAAGGCCCCGGCTCCCTTTAAGGCGATCGCTGGCCACGGGGTATTGCTGCCTAGGGTGACAATCTGTTCTTCTCGGACAACACAACCGGGATACTCCACCCTGGCCTCGTTGAATTTGACGGCAACTAAACCCATTCCCCGCGATTTGGCAAACCCCAAGCCAAACCAGCCATCATCGAGATCGCGCAGCACCAGTCCCAGCAGCCCAACCTGCTCCAGGGTGAAATTCTTGAGGTGAATTTTGGTGCGAAATTCGCCCTCAGTGCAGACCTGATAATTAAACGGGCCGACGGCAACCGAACCAAATACCCGATCAATGGCGACCCCATTGCGTTCTTCTAATCGAGGTTTGGGTTTCTCAGGATCGGGGTAGGCGTCTTCAATGCGGAGGCGGCTGGCGATCGCGACGCTACCAAACAGTTGATCAGTAAACGACGACCACCGATAAATCTTCTGAGTATCGGTCTGTTTTTCCAGATAGGTATAGCTTTTGCGATCTAGCGGATCGGTTGCCCAAAGCGGCATTTGGGGATCATCTTCTGGATCTAAATCGAGTAGGTTCAGGGGACGTTGATCATTGCCAATGGTTCTAACAATGCGTTCAGCGTGAGCCCGCAACGCCCCTTTTAGGGAGCTGCCTGGAAAGAAGATCGAGCGTCCACCGGCATGATAGGTCTCAACAAACTCCATGTCAGGCTTTGTGGGATCCGCACCTTCTTTGCCCGATTTGACCAGCACTGGCCCTTGGGGCACCAGCGTGAGATCAAGAGTGCAGTGATTAACCAGTCGTTTATGCATGGCTTATTTCAGGTTCAGGAGGCAATCAAGTTAAAATTGACTGAAATTGGTAAATCAAGGAACGTGTTGTCTTGCAACCGCTGGGAGAAAAAAAGAACTTCTAGATTCTCAATTTCGCCAGTTCGCGGATTCATCCGGGCAATGACATCGTCACCGAGTTCTTCCGATTCTTGCTCTGCGTAGGGAGAACAACGGTTGATGTAGAGTATGTCGCCTTCGCGGTCGTACTGAAAAATCAGGTTTTCGGCCATGCCAAGATCCCTCCAGTTAATCTACGGGCTAGATAAGCGGTAATAATCCAATACCTAGCCTGCTCTATTATCACTACGACTACGATATGCTTTCCTCCTTTAATTGCCTCAAATCGCTTTGAAAATAAAAGAGCTTCCTCCATACGAGTGCTACGGCGAATTTGGTCTGGGTCAGCTAAAGTTTCCTCAACTTGAGGTAAATACTCAGGCAACAGGTCCGGGTGGTTTGTCGCGATGTGCTTTTCCCGTTCTTCAGTTAGCTCTACTTCTCCCTTTAAATACGGACATGAAAACTGTCTCATTTTGCCTATCAAACCTGGTCTGGAATAGAAGATGAATGCATGGCGCTTTCTTCTACTTCTGCCCTGAGTTTCGCTACCAAAGCTTCTGTCCAATCCTGCTTATAGGAATCAAAGGAGTCGGGACTGAGTTTGTAATGGTCATCTTTTTTCCCATTGACCAGTCTTTCTAGATAGGTCAGCAACTCTTCCGGGCGATTTTCAGGGTAGTCAAACCACCAAACATCCTCAATGGCAAGCTTGACAACGCCCAGACCGCGCGATCGCCCTCCCCCTAGAGGAATTTGCTCCGTCTCAAATTGATGCAACCCAATCATCAACAAACCAAGTTCCCAGTCTTCGGCATTTTCGACAATGGCTTGGAAGTAGAAGGGCGTATTGCCTGGAACTACTTGAAAGTCATAGAGCCTGCCATCTTCAGCAGTTTCAGTATCGCGGTTAATGGAAACCCCATCGCGTTCCTGGTACTGACCAAACCAGTATTCGGGAATAACAGTCAGGTCGCGGATTTGAACTTTACTTGCTATCCAGGCAGATCCAAAGACTAAAGAGGCCAAGTCAGTTTCTTGAAGAATCACATTCGTCAATAACTTGTCTCGCTCACGCGCCCGCTCACTGGTTTGGTTCTCTTTAGGAAACAGTTTTTTTAGCTCCTCCTCCACAGATTCTTTGATTCCTTCTTTGCCGTTCAGCCGATCATTGGTAATAGCCCATTCTGCTTCATTCGCCGGGTTTGCAGCTAAGCTCTCATCAATTCCGCGCAAAAAAGCTTCGAGACGCGATCGCATTGCTCCCTTAAAGCTCGATCCCGGAATCAGCGGTTTACCCAAGGCATCTTTGACGACGGGTAAGTCAGAACCAATGGGTTCGAGCGATCGCCCCTGGCTAATTCTCAACGCTGTAACCGTCGTAAGGGTGCCTGTTATTTCCAAGCGATTTTTGAATACATCAAACATGGCGTTTAACCCTCACGATTTGAGTTCAAATATCTGAGATGGCGCGCCCCATAACCCAAATATCGGCGAATCAGCTCCATCTGCACCCGTTTCTTCTCATCTTTTTCCTGAGCGGCCTCGACGATATCGTGAGCTGAGTTTTTGAGCTGGCCATCGATATCTCGAATGATGCGTTCAGCCAATGATTTCTCACCTCGTCCCCACTTTCGTTCTCGTCCTACCTGATAGCGGATGAAGTTTTTCACGACTTCAGGGCTCTCAGTACTGTCAGCTACTCTGACCAAATTGCGAAACTGCGACTCTTCTAGCTTGTCGCGACCGGAGGTGGGATATTCACAGGTATTCAATGCATCTTCAACCGCAATCACCAAAGCATCTTCGGCTTGGCGAATGCCCCGTTGAATTTCAAGTTCGTGTTCTGGGCTAATGGTTTGACTCACGCTGGCTCCTCCCGCATAACCTGATGAAACTCGTCGCAGACTGTGATTTGGCCGAAGCCTTCGCTGGTGCGCTCTCCAATCCCTATCCGTTCTAATTCAGCTAACGGTTCTATCCAGTTATTCTGGTCAGTCCCTGGAATGCTGAATAGAAACACGCTGCCCATTGCGGTTACGAGTTCAACATCCTTAGCCAGTCCCCACGCAACATTCCAGCCTGAGCAATAGCTGTAACTGCTATAAGCCATTTCTAGCTTGACCTGGGTGCTTAAAAGATTGCTCAATATCTCTTCTGAGAGCACGAAGGTGCGTCGCCAGTTCTCCACCAAGATCGCTTCGGATTCCAGTCCGATGGAAAAGTAAGTTTTGCCCTCTATCGGTTGAGGACTTGCGCCAAAGATGTTCCACTGTTGCCAACGCTGATGTAGAGAGTCGTTAAAGGCATTGAGTCGAGTCTGAACAGCTTGGGTGGAGACAGCAACATCTTCCTGATCAACGCTAATTTCGACCTGTCCTAATCCACGGGAAGCTGAGCCTCCTAATCGGAAGCGATCGCGATTCTGACCAATAAAGGTGTACAGCGCATCCGCTAGCGTATCCTCGTCGATCATAATAGAGCCTTTGTAAACCGTCGGCTGGCGATTTAACTTTCCCTGAGACTCATTCAGCACTTCCAGACTATAGAGGATTTCGTCTTGCGCAGTAGCTCGCCTACGGTTAATGCCGACCCGCGTCAGCAGCCGCTTGCTGACAGAATGGGGGACGTATTGATCATCGATTTTGCTGTAAAACCCATTGAAGGGTTCGACCCGATCGCCCTCTTTACTATTAGGTTCGTAAAACAGCCCCTGCCCCCTGGCACAAAAACTATCGATTAGAGCATCAAAAACCCCTGCTTTTCTGGGTTTAAAGCCACTGTCTGTCTTCGAACTCAGGGCTGTTGCAGGGAGAACCCGTGTCTTACCAGGGCTAAGCTCATAATGGTACTCGTCATCTTGTTCGTTCCAAACTTTAGCGATCGCTGGATAGGCATTCTGAAAAATTACGGCCCTTTCATCGACAAACAGCTTGTGAAAGTCATCTCCGGCTTCAGGCGTACCGTGCTGCAAGAGTTTGCCAGCGATCGCCCCTCGGATCACCGTTCCGGGAATATAGTCCATCGCCTCGCTGACGGAACCACCGGGCTTGCGCTGTCCGATCGCTAAGGGAGCTTGAGCGGTGATCGTGAGGTTGAGGCGCTTCATGCTTCGCCTCCCGCTGTAGCAGAGGCTGGCGGTTGCTCACCTTGTTTGGGTACGTTACCGAGGAAATCCCAGAGAGTTGGGTCGATATTCGGATCGTCAAACAGCGGGGTCTGCCAGTGCAGCCAACCGAGTCCGGTCGATTTGCCGCCCCCCAAAGCATGGATGTGCTTGAGCCCTGCAATCAGCAGCCCCTTAGCAAAGTCCGGCAGACCTGGCTCCAGCATGATGCTGCCAGTAAAAGTTAACTGAGCATTGGCGGGGGAGGTTTCCAAGAAGTACAGCTTTTTCTCTTCAGCGGTGCGGCGACGGCGGTTGATGGTGACACCAGGGCGCAGTACATCAGGAGTATTTTCTGGAGGTTCTGTGCAGATTAAATCGCTGAGTTGGACTCTAGCAGGCAAAGCCGGATTACCGAAAATTTGGCAAATCAGGCAATGGTATTGGGGACGACCATCCGCAAAAGTTTTATCTATGTTGTAAGCATCGACCTCAGCAAATACAGGGTTATTTAGCCCGATTTGAGGACACATGGTTTGGGCAGCGGGAGATTCGCAGGTGGGCCAGCCCAGAGCCCTTGTGAGTTTTTCGCACTCGTGGCGCAGGCGGCCTTTGAGTTGAGACGCTGGAATAACCAGCCGATCATTAGCAGTTTTGAGGATGGGCTTGTCGGCTTGAGACCCAGAGGAACCCCCGGCACCGACACACAGAGCCGTATCAATAATGGCTGACAAGGGGAAGTTGGTTTGAGCGGAGGGTTGATTAAGAGCTGCAAGCTGAATCATGGTGCCACCTCACCTTCTGGAATGCGTTCTGAAAGATCTCCTTCATCTTTCTGCTTAGAAGGTTCAATGAAGTCGTAGAGTTCTACTAGCTCTCGCCATAGGGTTTCGTAAGTGGTTTTGTCTTTTTTGCGGATAGCAGTAGACCAAGGAGCCAAATTACCCCGGTTGGTTTCAGCCTCGCACCAAGCCGCTTCGAAATGACTCTCCAAAAGTCGTTGTTCATTTTTGCCTAAGCGGATGCGGAAATAGCGATAGTTCAAGATGGCGGTGCGCTTGCCTTGTTCGAGCAAGCTGCGAATTTGGTAAAGCTGCGATCGCGGAAAACCTGACTCTTTCACCGCTCTAATCGTTTCAATTAAGCCCTTGAGTTCATACAAGGTGTAGGGAGCCGCATACAGCTTCAGGTCTTGCTGCCGCTCAGGGAATCGCACGGTTAACCCTTCCTTGCGGAACGATTCAATATTGGACGAAATCATGGTGACGGCTTTCAGGGTGAGGAAATCGACTGTGCCGCCAAAGTATCCCTTTTTCTTGAGATCCTTAGTTTTCTTCTTGGCTGATTTCAGAAGCTGAGAAACCAGATTGAAGGCGTAGTAAATCGGTGTGTTCTCGGCGGTGATTAAAACTCCACTGGAAATACTTAACCGACTTTGCGATCGCGGAGCCGTCTCGCCCTGGTATCGATGACAAGATGCTGGGTTCTTCGTTTCATGGGGCTGTAATGAATATCGCTCGGTATGAGTCAGAATTTCCTCAAACTTTTCGCCAATCGATTGGGCAATTTCTAGGGCTTTGTTGGCGGGCACAATGATCAGTACATCATCGCCGCCAATGGTGATGATCTCAAAAGGATGAATCCAAACCGGATCTTTGTTATCGCGGGAAGATTTAGCGTCTGGGGTGTAGTGAAACGGCTCTAGGTGTTTGCCAAGTGCCCAGTAGACGGACTGCTCTGTTGCTTGGAAAATGTCTTTGCTGAATTGTTGATAATCTTCTGGGGTGTGAATCTTCTCTCGAATATGTTGACCCATGTTGTTGCCGTCGGCATAAATGTAGCCCACGAAGCCATTGCTAGCAGCCCCGATTTCCGTCAGCGATCGCGCCTCCCGACGATAATAGTCTCTGACCTGAGCCCGCTGATCTTGCCGCTGTTCAGACTGAAAAATTTGACGCTGCTGATCGTAGGTATCAATCTGATTAGTCTGGTGTAAGTATCGCTCAAATCGGTTAACCCAACTCGAAAGACCAACCCGAAATAAATCCTCCCGTCTGCGTCGTTCTTCTTCTGTTTTGAACTCAATTCCCTGTGCTTTTGCTTCGTCGTCCAGTAATTGAATGGGATTCCACTTTTCAAGAAGCTCTGTTTTCCGGTACCAAGCTCGCCAACGCGAGTTTTCTCGTTTAGTTACTTGCCCAATCCAGCGTTTACGGGCTGACGGTTCCGAAAACTTAGGATTATCAGGCAAGACTTCTTCGGGCAAAAGTTTGTCAGGTGAGCGCTCAGGGTTCATTTCCAGAACTTTTGCCGGAGTCAGCTCTAACATTAGCGATCGCCTGTCGCTATCATCCCGCATTAGATAAGGATGGGTTTCAAACATGGGTGGATAGCGACGACTGGGGCGGGATGAATCCTGGGCATTGTAGCCACTACGCCGCTGGTTAAACTGATTAGCCAACTTACCGACCAGTTCGCTGAATCCCTTGCGCTGCATAAAGGCATCTTCGGGCGTCAGAGCTTCGACTGTGTGCCCCTGCTCGTCAGTCTTTTGGTGCAGGCCGAAATAGGCCCGGAAAGCCGGATTATTTTTATGTGACGCAACGTTATCAAGCCAGAGAGTATTTTCAATGGGGGTATTCAGCAAGCCCAGGTAAATTTCTAAAATTCGAAAGGTGTCGCCCACAGCACAGGCATTGGCGGTAAGAGTTTCAGTGGTGTAGCGCTTCTCGATCGCATCCGTCAGGTCATCCACTAACTCTGCTGGACAGAGTGCTAGGATGTTGCCCCCAGTGGAGTAAACCACCATCTCTGGCGATAGAGCGGATTCCAGCGAGGGAAAATGGTTGTGTAGCCAGCCATTACGAATCTGGCGGCAATAGTTCGCCGCATTGCGGCATTCACGAAAGCGATCGCTCTCTTCCTCAGTCTCCGCACCAAAAAATGCGGGTAGATCAACCAGATTAATGCGGTCTAACAGGGCTGAAGCACCGCGAATCTCTTGCAGGTCGGCAGATTCAAAGACGTACTGCTTAATTTTGGTGGCACCCCCGTAGACTAAGCCGATTTTCTGGTTCCACAGGATAGCGTTTTTCTCGTCAGCCACAAACTGCGCCAAGTCATTCTGGGTTTTGAAGGTACTAAATGGGTCTTGTAGCTGATCGGCAACGGCATCGAGAGTTTTAATAATGTCTTCTAAATTTAAACTAGTCTCTGCGGACAAACACTGCGCGATCGCGGTTTTGATTTGCTTGGCAATATTTTGTCTATCAGTATCCATGCGGGCTTGGATGTGTTCAGCGTAAACTGCTGTTGAGCAATTTTATCTGCTCAACGATAACCAGTAATTTCCGCAATCCGCCGTAAGTATCAACTTCTCTTTACATACTGAGGCTAAAGGCTGAAGAATGAAGGCAGAAGGAGGAAATGAAAACGTTGCTGCATGGAGGTTTCGGCGATCGCAGGGGCACTGGCTACAAGGCGAGTGGTGGTCGAAAAGGTGAAAATGTTGCGAAATGCTGTGTTTGGGCTGGCAATTGAGGAAAATTTCAGTATTATGGCCCCAAGGCTTTCATTTTCGTGGGGGTCTGCTGATCCTTGAAAACCGCATAATCTCGTCAACCCTAGCGAATCACTCTCCGTGCAAGGCTTTGAGCCTTGTTTGAGGCTGGGTAGTTGACAGCAATTCTCATTTATTTTGCCATTGGAGCGACCCCCGCGAATTTGGGGTGTTCAAAGCCTTGCCTAGCAAGGGCTCCAGATCGAGGGGGTTCAGCCCTCATTACCCCGCAAGGGGACGGAAACCAAAGACCAGCCTCCTGAAAGGCGGCAAATGCCTCCAACGTTCAGCCCTCATTACCCCGCAAGGGGACGGAAACTGTTATCAGAGTGCCCCTGACGCTACTAGAATGTAAACGGTTCAGCCCTCATTACCCCGCAAGGGGACGGAAACCTCTCTTTTCGTCATCGCAGCTTGCGAAAACCGGTAGCAAGTTCAGCCCTCATTACCCCGCAAGGGGACGGAAACGCTAGAGGCTTTCTTTAGAAAGCTTCGCCTCCAGTTCGTTCAGCCCTCATTACCCCGCAAGGGGACGGAAACCGTTCGCAGCAACCTCAGTTGCAGCGTGACCATCACGAACAGTTCAGCCCTCATTACCCCGCAAGGGGACGGAAACTGCCAGTTTCCCAGCAAGCCGATTGCAAAGGCACCCACGTTCAGCCCTCATTACCCCGCAAGGGGACGGAAACGGGACTAAAGAAAGAAGATAGAAGAACGAAAAATGAAAAGGGGTGGCGGGTGAAGCCTGGAAATACTCGACGAATACTTTCCCTTCGGTCTTCTATTTTCCTTCTTCTTTTTTCATCTGCGGGGACGGAAACGGGATGAAAGAAAGAAGAAAGAAAAACGAAAATTGAAAAGGGGGGGGGCGGGTGAAGCCTGGAAATGCCCGACGAATACTTTCCCTTCGGTCTTCTATTTTCCTTCTTCTTTTTTCATCTGCGGGGACGGAAACGGGATGAAAGAAAGAAGAAAGAAAAACGAAAATTGAAAAGGGGGGGGGCGGGTGAAGCCTGGAAATGCCCGACGAATACTTTCCCTTCGGTCTTCTATTTTCCTTCTTCTTTTTTCATCTGCGGGGACGGAAACGGGACTAAAGAACGAAGATAGAAGAACGAAAAATGAAAAAGGGGGGCGGGTGAAGCCTGGAAATACTCGACGAATACTTTCTCTTCGGTCTTCTTTTTTCCTTCTTCTTTTTTCATCTGCGGGGACGGAAACGAAGGGAAAGAAAGAAGAAAGAAAAACGAAAATTGAAAAGGGGGAGCTGATTAGGTGTTGGGGTAAACATCAAATGCTCCGTTTTCGCTCTTCTATTTTCCTTCTTCTTTTTTTTAGCTCCGGGGACGGAAACGGGACTAAAGAACGAAGAATGAAGAACGAAAATTGAAAAGGGGGAGGGGGAGTCATTATCGAAGCGTAATGCACCGTAGCCCGGTATTTTATTTTTAGAAATCTACTTAGCCGCTGGCGTAGAAACTCCTGGGGTAAGCTGTTCGAGAACCACTTCCGATGTTCTCACCTGGGAGCCTGATATGCTGCTGCCTGTCCTGCTCGTTCTTGTTGCTCTGGTCGTTCTAGGGATCTTGCTCTGGCGCGATCGCGTCTTTCAGCAACGCTATCAAGCGCTTTGTCGATTGCCTGCTCCACCGGGCAACTGGCTCTTGGGCAATATTCCGCAACTCTTGCAGGCCGTTAAGCAAAAGCGACTCTTTCGGTTGCTGGCCGATTGGAGCCAAACCCATGGCCCGGTCTATGTTTATTGGGTCGGCAGACGCCAACCCGTACTCGTTTTGAGTGACCCCACCGTGATTGAGCAAACGATCATGGGTGGGATGAAAGACGGCAGTTTAGTGCGTGCTCACGGAGCCAACCGTGCCTGGAACGACATCAGCGGCCCCATTATGATTGGGCAAAGCGGGGATGAGTGGCAGTGGCGACGGAAAGTCTGGAATCCAGAATTTAGCCCCAGTGGCATCGCAAAATATGTCAGCCCCGTGCAGGCTGCCTGTAGCCAGATTACGGCAAAAATTCGGACGGCGACCCCGGCGGGGCCAGTGGCAGTAGACCCCCTGTTTGTGGAACTGACCATGCGCGTGATCGCTTCTCTGTTGCTGGGCATCCCCGTTGAGCCGTCCAAAGACAGCCCCGAAGGACCACCGCTAGAGGTCGAGAAAACATATCAAGCCATGTCGGTGCTGAGCTACCGCTTTTTGCGAATGGTGACGGGGGAACCCCCGTGGCGGAAGTATCTGCCGACCCCAGCCGCGCGCGATTATTGGGCGGCGCGGCGTCATTTAGAGACGTTTTTGGGACCCAGGGTAGATTTGGCACTGCAACTGCGGGATCACCCTGACTCCCTTGCCGATACGGTGAGTTCAGCCTTCCGCGAGTCGATGTTGGTGAAAATTGCGGCCAAGGAACCGCGCTACAGCCGTGAATGTCTCATTGCCGAATGCGTCGAACTGTTGGTGGCCGGAACGGACACCACTGCCCATATGTTGTCTTTCGCAGTGGGAGAGCTGGCCTCTCACCCGGATGTCTTGGCTAAGGCCCAGGGCCTGGTCGATCAGGTTTGGCAGCGGCATGGCGCATGGTCATTGGCGAGTTTGAAGGAGCTGAACTACCTGCGGGCGATCGCCAAAGAAACCCTGCGGCTCTATTCGGTGGCTTCCGGGTCAACCTCTTTGGAGGCGGTGCGCCCCACTCAGGTGGCAGGAATTGAAGTGCCAGCGGGCACCAAAGTCTTTTGGTCGATGCTGGGGGCGGGTCGAGATGCCGCCACCTATCCGGAACCGGAGCAGTTTTGGCCCGATCGCTGGCTCGATCGAGAAAAAGGGGCAGCCCCCTTACCGATGGTGCATTTTGGCTCAGGTGCCCATCGCTGCCTGGGGGAACACCTGTCTTTGCTGGAGTCGACCCTCATGCTGGCCCAACTGCTGCAACACTTTCGCTGGGATCTGGTAAATGGGCGGTCTTCCCTAGAAGACCTACAGCAAAACCTCTTGATCTATCCGGTCGATCAAATGCCGTTGCAGTTTCAGTTGAGGAAGGCCGAGGCGATCGCGCCATCCTCTGCCCTCTGAAGCACTGTTCTGATACCTTATGCCTTCCTTTTTCCATTCGTTCGGTAAGCTAGAGTCATCCGGGAGGACGTAGCTATGACCGCCTTCACTATTGACCTCAGCCCGATCGCTCGCCTCAACCACGCCCAGTTTGAGCAGCTCTGTGCCGCTAATCCCGACATCAAATTTGAACGCACCCGCGATGGAGCCCTCGTCATCATGTCCCCCACTGGTGGCGAAACCGGTCGCAGTAATGCCGAACTGTCTGCTGATTTTGTCACCTGGAATCGCCGCACTCAGTTGGGCGTAGTATTCGATTCATCGACCTGTTTTAAGCTGCCCAATGGCGGCGATCGCTCGCCCGATGTCGCCTGGATCGCTCGATCGCGCTGGGCAGCTCTCACCCCAGAGCAGCAGCAAAAATTTCCGCCGCTATGCCCCGACTTTGTAGTGGAACTGGTTTCCCCCAGCGACAACATCAACACCGTACGCGACAAGATGCAGGAATATCTGGATAGTGGTCTGCGTCTCGGCTAGCGGTTGAATCCCCCCGCGCAACAGGCTGAAATTTATCGTCCTGGGCAGCCTCCGGAGGTATTGACCGCCCCGGATGAACTGAACGGCGAGCCAGTCTTACCCAACTTGGTCCTATCCTGAGGAATGGGAATTTAATAAAGTGTGGACAGCCGTCTCGGCTGTCCAAGAGCAGGCAAGATGCCTGCCCGACAAAACTTGGATTTTATAAAATCCTGATTCCTTAGCGTGGTTGTGGCGATCGCCCTCCTCACCAACCCACCGCAATCTTCTTCTGCCTTCTGCCTTCCCCAAAATGGTTCAACTCAAGCCGCGATTTCACAGCTTTGAAGAATACCTGGCCTACGACGACGGGTCAGACAAACTGTATGAGCTTTTCAACGGAGAATTGATCGAGGTGCCGCCAGAGTCAGGGTTTAACGTCGAACTTGCCACTTACGTGTTGCTGCAACTGGCTCCTCTGGTGGGCTATCAACGGGTGCGGGGGCACGGCCTAGAGCTTGAGGTGCGGGGCGAACCCAGAAATCGATTTCCCGATTTGGCCGTTATTCGGGAAGATCACATCGCCTTGCTCAAGCCGCGCAACACCATCCGACTAACCATGCCACCACCCCTGCTAGTCGTCGAAATTGTGAGTCCTGGGGAGCTACAACGCAACCGAGACTACGTAGCAAAACGGACTCAGTACGAAAATTTGAGCATCCCCGAATATTGGATCATTGATCCGCAGGAGCAGACCGTTGCGGTATTCACCTTGCAGGGTGATCGCTACCTTGAGGCAAAGATATTGACCGATCGCGATCGCCTCTCCTCTCCCCAACTCCCAACCCTGGATCTCGCGATCGCCGATCTCTTCACCCCCGTTGAACGCGAATAGACGCGATTTTCCTGAATACGCCCCCACTCCCCCACTCCCCATCTCCCCATCCCCCCCTCCCCCGTTCCGTACCCTAACCGACATACATCCGTATCAGGGCGGTTTTAACAGGTAAATATCCGAACATTGACATACGGATCCATGGGTAATGCTGAAGGCAATTGTCACCCCATTCATCCCTGGGAGTTCCGGTTATGTCACTGCTTTATCTCACCCAGCAGGGTGCCCGGCTACGCAAAGACCACGGGCGGTTTGTGGTGTGTCTACCCGATGACCAAGAAGTCGAAGTGCTGATCAAAGAGGTCGAACATATTTGCTTGTTCGGCAACATTCACCTCAGTACGTCCGCGATCGCTACCTGTTTGCATCACCAGATTCCGGTGGTCTTTTTGTCGCAAACGGGCAGCTACAAGGGCCATCTGTGGAGCGCCGAAAATCAGCACCAGCGCCTTGAAGCGGCTCAACATCAGCGGTTTGCCGACCCAGCGTTTCAAATGGAGACCGCCAAGGCGATCGTGCAGGGCAAAATTGAAAATTCTCGCCAGCTCCTGCTCAAGCTCAATCGCCGCCGCCAGCTGGCCACGGTCAAGGAAGCGGCTGGGGGACTGCACCGCGACGGGCTAGCCGTCGAGCAGTTGGCTTTGGCAACCGACCATCTGGATCGATTACGCGGCTATGAGGGCACGGCGGCAAGTCGATACTTTTTAGCCCTGGGGCAGCTCATCAAACATCCAGACTTGACCCTGACGAAACGCACCCGCCGCCCGCCCACGGATCCGGTCAATTCGTTGCTGAGTTTTGGCTACACGCTGTTGTTCAACAATCTGCTGAGCCTGTTACGAGTCGAGGGACTCAACCCTTATCTGGGCAATCTGCATCGCAGCGATCGCCCCGAGGCCCAGCTCGCGTTTGACCTGATGGAGGAATTTCGCTCGCCCATTGTCGATACGCTGGTGCTCCAACTCATCAACCAAAACGTCTTTTCCCTTGAAGATTTCACGCCGCCGAACGAAGCGGGTGGGGTGTATCTAGGAGAGCAATCGCGCCAGCGGTTTTTGCAAGGGTTTGAAAAGCGCATCATGAGCGCGGTGCAGCATCCTGACAGCAGCCGGGCGGTGCCTTACCGACAGGTGATTGTGCTGCAATTGCGGCGCTATAAGCAATGCCTCGAAACCGGCACCCGCTATGAGCCCTTTCGGCGGGTGACATGATTGCCAGGATCATCCACTTCTGCCTTATGCCTTCTGCCTTCTGCCTTCTGCCTTCTGCCTTCTGCCTTCTGCCTTCTGCCTTCTGCTCCAGGTGATCTCATGATGACTCTCGTGGTTTACGACATTGCGGATAATCGTCGGCGCAATCGGTTGGCTAAGTTTTTGGAGGGGCATGGGCGGCGGGTGCAAGAGAGCGTGTTTGAATGCTTTTTGACGTTGGAAGAGATGCGCCGTCTCCATCAGCAGGTGCAGCGGCGGGTGCATCCCGAAGAGGATAATGTCCGGTTTTATTGGCTTTCGGCGGGGGCGTTGGCCCAGTCGCTGACGATTGGTAGTCCGCCCCCGGAGGCTGCACCGCAGGCATATTTCCTTTGATGAACAGGGGTGGACATTTCCCGGTTGGCTGCCTAGACTTGTCAGCAGTGAGGCCGCCAACCACACACCTCTTGAGAACCTGGAAAACCTCATAGTTCCGTTGACCTCTGTGGATCAACCATTCCGTATGGCTTACAGCAGTTTCAATCAGCGTTTTTGTTGCATTTGGCAGCACTTGTTGACAATTTTTCACACCTCTGTGGATTTGGTTGCTGTAAGCTAGTATCCACAAGGCTTTGAAAACGGGGGGATTCACCCCCAATTCCCCGTAAGGGGACGGAAACCATCCAGTAAACCTGCCCGCAACTCATCACGGGATTCGGCTAAGGATTCACCCCCAATTCCCCGTAAGGGGACGGAAACTCCTGCTCCACTAGCCTCAAGCTGCCGGGGATAACTACCTGATTCACCCCCAATTCCCCGTAAGGGGACGGAAACCAACGATGGGAAGAGAAAGGCAAGCCGGGTCCAATGCCGTGATTCACCCCCAATTCCCCGTAAGGGGACGGAAACAGTTATCCAAGTTGCCCGATTGACGAACATGGTTTCAGGGGATTCACCCCCAATTCCCCGTAAGGGGACGGAAACCAGACAAAACGCCGCTGCGGCTCTGGCACGGCGCTTAACTGCAGATTCACCCCCAATTCCCCGTAAGGGGACGGAAACGCCCCATGCAAGTGATGACCTCACCCCAACCCTCTCCTTGTCAAGATTCACCCCCAATTCCCCGTAAGGGGACGGAAACCCTCTATCCGCTCCATACCCGTTTCGATGGTGCGAAGCGATTCACCCCCAATTCCCCGTAAGGGGACGGAAACGTGGGGTTCTTGGGGTGCCCCGGCGGGCGAATCTTGACGCTGACCGATTCACCCCCAATTCCCCGTAAGGGGACGGAAACAATTAGGAACATTCAGCCTACGCTCAACCATGGTCATGATTCACCCCCAATTCCCCGTAAGGGGACGGAAACAGAGTGTGGCAGGTGCCAGCTGCGAGCAGCGGAGTCAAACTCGATTCACCCCCAATTCCCCGTAAGGGGACGGAAACTCGACGCCGAGCGAGCGCCCGACATGATAGAGATTCCCCAGAGTGGATTCACCCCCAATTCCCCGTAAGGGGACGGAAACATCAGCTTAGAAATCTTGTCAGCAAGAGTGTCAGGATTCACCCCCAATTCCCCGTAAGGGGACGGAAACTAGATGCTAGTGGCAGGGAGTAGCGACCGCTGAGGTAGATTCACCCCCAATTCCCCGTAAGGGGACGGAAACATGAAGCGAAGTCTGCTGTACTTGAGAAGTCTAAAAGATTCACCCCCAATTCCCCGTAAGGGGACGGAAACGCTGAAGAGTAATTTTGGCTATCTAAGCTTACCCATAGCTCTACAAGATTCACCCCCAATTCCCCGTAAGGGGACGGAAACTTGATGGTCGCTACGGTCGCTGCGACTGCATCATGACGGATTCACCCCCAATTCCCCGTAAGGGGACGGAAACCGGGCAGCTTTTGGAACTCGTCAGGCAGGAACTCAATCTCTTCAAGATTCACCCCCAATTCCCCGTAAGGGGACGGAAACAGAAAATCTTGCTCGATATCCAGTAGATAGTAGGTAGTTTGATTCACCCCCAATTCCCCGTAAGGGGACGGAAACTGGTTTCCGGCGCATCGCCCGTGATGAATTGCAGGAAAAAGCGATTCACCCCCAATTCCCCGTAAGGGGACGGAAACCAACCATCCCCACGGAGCGAAGCTAGCCGAAATATTTCACTGATTCACCCCCAATTCCCCGTAAGGGGACGGAAACCAGGAGATAAGCGCCGATCGCCACCATCAAGGCACCGGGCACAAGATTCACCCCCAATTCCCCGTAAGGGGACGGAAACTACCTCCCATCGGATAGTGGAATGTGTTTTTTACTACCGCACGATTCACCCCCAATTCCCCGTAAGGGGACGGAAACAGTTAGACTATTAACTGAGTTACCTATGTTCAACACATAGATTCACCCCCAATTCCCCGCAAGGGGACGGAAACGGGAAGAAAGAACGAAAATTGAAAAGCGAAAATTGAAAAAGGTTGGCGGGTGAGGCGTTGAGGCAGGCATCAAATGTTCCATCTTCGTTCTTCTTTTTTCCTCTTCCTTCTTCCTCCCGCCCCCAATTCCCCGCAAGGGGACGGAAACTTTTCGTCGAGTGCGGCGAAGGTGTTGAGCCCGGCTGGATTTGGGATTCACCCCCAATTCCCCGCAAGGGGACGGAAACTGAACCTACGGACGGCAAAGGGGCATCCATGCGCCTCTACCAGTGATTCACCCCCAATTCCCCGCAAGGGGACGGAAACGGGAAGAAAGAACGAAAATTGAAAAGCGAAAATTGAAAAAGGTCGGCGGGTGAGGCGTTGAGGCAGGCATCAAATGTTCCATCTTCGTTCTTCTTTTTTCCTCTTCCTTCTTCCTCCCGCCCCCAATACCCCGCAAGGGGACGGAAACGGAGAGAAAGAACGAAAATAGAAGAACGAAAATAGAAAAAGGGTGGCGGGTGAGGCTGTGAAAGGCTTTAGGAATGCTTTCTCTTCGTTTTTCACTTTTCCTTCTTCTTTTTTTAGCTCCGGGGACGGAAACGAAGGGGAAGAACGAAGAGAGAAGAACGAAAATTGAAAAGGGGGAGCTGATTAGGTGTTGGGGTAAACACCAAATGCTCCGTTTTCGCTCTTCTATTTTCCTTCTTCTTTTTTTAGCTCCGGGGACGGAAACGAAGGGGAAGAACGAAGAGAGAAGAACGAAAATTGAAAAGGGGGAGCTGATTAGGTGTTGGGGTAAACACCAAATGCTCCGTTTTCGCTCTTCTATTTTCCTTCTTCTTTTTTTAGCTCCGGGGACGGAAACGAAGGGGAAGAACGAAGAGAGAAGAACGAAAATTGAAAAGGGGGAGCTGATTAGGTGTTGGGGTAAACACCAAATGCTCCGTTTTCGCTCTTCTATTTTCCTTCTTCTTTTTTTAGCTCCGGGGACGGAAACCGCATGGAAAGGATGTAGGATGTAGGGCTTGGTCCGTGCGAAGCAGGCAGAAGGATGAATGGGATGTCGGTTGGTCTTGAACTGGATTGTTCAGTCCCCATTAACTTCCCCAATCCCCCTACCAGTTTTCTTTCTGCCTTCTGCCTTCTGCTTTTCGCTACCATAAAGCCATCACTCTCTCTTGAAAGCTATGGAAGTCGCTTTTCCCAACGAACTCCTCGTTGCCCTACGAGAAGAACCCGAAGACTTTCAGCAAAAAGTGCTGATTTATACCCTTGGCAAACTCTACGAACTCGGACGCATCTCTGGGGGATATGCAGCTCAAATTCTTGGGTGTGACCTTTGGGATTTTTATCGCCTGCTCTCCGAAAATGGCTTTGCCGTTATTGATTATTCTGAAGCCGACCTCGCCTTAGAAAGCACCGCCCTTGATAGCGATCGCCCTGACCAAAAAACATGAAAGCTGTCGTTAATGCGACACCGCTGATTGCCTTGTCCGTAATCGGGCATCTTGACCTCCTTAAGCAACTCTTTGAGTCGGTCTACGTTCCCCACTCCGTCTATGAAGAAGTGGTTGTTCGAGGACGCGATCGCCCTGGCAGTCTAGTTGTCCAACAAGCTGATTGGCTAGATACCCAAAAGCCATCTCAAACCAGTCCTATCCCGGTAGCTCTTATGGGGCTAGATATCGGTGAGCAGGACGTAATTCTTTTAGGGCAGGAACTCAATGCTGACTGGCTCATCATCGATGAACGACTAGGGCGCAACATTGCTCAGGCAATGAATTTTCGAGTCAAAGGGACATTAGGCATTTTGCTAGTAGCCCGCCAGCAGCGACTCATATCTGTAGCCGAAGCGAAACAAGCGGTGCAGCCACTCCATCAAAGCTCCGTTCGCATCAGCCCCCGTTTATTGTCCTGGTTTCAATCCCAAATCGAGAGTGCATGAAAAACGTCAAATTTCATGCACTCATCTGTTCTGCCCAGTCATGAACCTAAATTTCAAAAGTGCCTCGATTCACAACCACCCAGCGATGGGGAATGAGGCTTCAAAGTCAGTCAAAGTTTCTGACTGAAAGTTGTGAACCATTCACCTAATTCATCTAACCTGCCAATCTTGAGCAAAGAGCCAGAGTGACTGACTACTCTGCCCGCAACGCCCGCCTTGCCAACTTACTGTAGGTCTTCACCGTTTCATAGGGCATGTCCATATCGGCGGCGATATCCTGCAAAGAATCGCCCAATTCCCGCCGCGCCAAAATCGTCGCCCAATTTTCCGCCACGTCCTGAGCGCGATCGCCCCCCTGCCGCTTGCGCTGCGCCTTAAACAGCGTCGTCAACTCCTCCAGTCGCTCCGCCAACACTGCCTGAGTCGTCGGCACGGCCACCGCCGCCTGCTTCAGATGCCAGCCCGCGATCGTCTCCCCCAACCCAAACGTCGTCTTATGCCCCGTGCTGCAATAGGGAGCCAGCCGCCCCAGCGCAAAAAACAAGCGGTAAAACTCGGGGTGATCCTGAGCCTGGCGATCCAGCGAGTACGCGATCGCCCCCGTAAAGCCCGTCACCGATCCCCGCTTGCCCGCCGCCACCTTCACCGACTGCATCTGGTGCCGCTGAATGATCACATGCGCCTCCAGCCAGTCCAAAAACTCCTCCTGCGACACCGCCTGCCCTGAAAACAAATTCCACCGCCGCAGATAGCTGTGAAACACATTGCGCGGCCAGGGCAGCGGCAAATGATGCCCCTTGCGCCGAAAGCTCGTCGGACTGGTAAACGTCAGGCTAAAAGAATTGCCCGCGATCGGCTCGTCCGCCAATGCCTGATAGGTCGTCGCTGGCAGCACAATTTGAATCTCTTGCACCGTCAACGGCGTAGTCTTTAGCACGATTTCCTTGGGCGGCTGCTTGAGCCAGGTCGCCAACCCCGCCACCATCTCCGCCGAAAAGCCATGCACCCGCCAGCAATAGGTTTTGCCCTTAGCCAACTGCAACGTCCGGCTGTGGGCCACAAACTGTCCGTCTAACCCCGTAATCGCAAATGGTTTTTCGCTCTGGTCATCATGCAGCGCCGCCGACAGCTCCGCATCAAACGCCTGTATCTGCTGCAAAAACCAAGCATGCAGCGCGATCGTGTACTGCGGGTACAGCTCCGAGTCCTGCTCCGCCTGCAGCGCCAATTCCAGGCCCACCAGTTCAGTGGCTTTCGGCCATTTCAGTTGAGTAGAGCGCGATCGCGATGCCATTTGCCAGGTTCCCAATCCGCCCAATCAGCATAGCTTGCATCCCCCAATGGGGAATTTAATTATGACAGAGCTTAACAGCGATCGGTAGTCGCCCCTATCGATTGAGATAAAGTTTGAGATAAATCAAATTGTCAATTTTACCTCAATCGCCAAGAAGCCTGATATACAAGCACTTCAGAAATCTTGACCACCCAATTCGTAATCGAGCGGTCGCGGGTTCAAATCCCGCCATCGGCTTTTAGCAACAACAAATATAACGCCTGAAACACCTTTTCACCGGGAATTCAGGCGTGTTTGGTTGGCGTGGCCGAAGAGATTAGCAGAGATAGAAAGACATTGAATGCGACGTGATTGAGAGCAAAATCTGATAAGGCAGTGCTGATGAACCAGACAACTAGCACTATTGAGCTATCAATGCATGGGGGATGGCGATGTAGCCTCGCTCTAACCGTATGTTGATGGCACTGAAAAATCTCAGCGATGGCAGGCACATTCAAGCCTGGGGTATTCAAGCACAGCCTGTGTGCTCGGTCATGTGTCCGAATCGGGAAACGCCTGAACCTCCCGCAGTTCGCTGAGCGTGCGGTCTTTTTTGCCGTGAGGAGATGCGTAATGGGGCGGACATTTGGGGACATTCTAGCTCCCCTGCTCCCTTCCGTTTAATTTCAACCGCCGACTTAACAGGTGGTCGGGAACAGGGGGCCGGGAGTCTGCAAGGGCAATAATTTGTAGGCGATCACAAAAGCCGTGGCCGCAAGTGCTGCCACGGCTAGGGGAGTGTGTCGAGGATAAATTTGCTACTTACCAAGAACGGGTAGGCGCAAGAGCGCTGCCTCGCAGCAGGCTGCCCACGGTTTTAGCGGTAATTTTGAGTTGGGTAAGTGGATTTGCCGGTACGACAGTCTTGTATAAATAGCTGTCAAAGGTGAGCTTCTGCACATCCATGTCAGCACACATTTCTACGAAGGCCTCGCGGGTGGCGTCAGTCCGATAAAAGACTCGCTGGAGCAGGTCGAGGACGAGATAGGTCGCCCCGTATTCCTTATCCCAACGCTTAATGTAGGTCTTCAGATCAGCTTCGGTGGGTATCCGCTGACCCGCTTGAGAGAGTTCCACGATGGTCTCGGCACACATGCGAGCCGATTTAGCCGCAAAGTAGATGCCTTCACCGGATGACTTTGTGACAGTACCGGCAGCATCGCCGACCAAAGCCACCCGACCCACAACCCGACGCGGACGGGGATGCTCAGGAATGGGGTGCGCTTCAACTTTGATGATTTCGCCACCTTCGATGCGCTTCGCTGCCCGCTGACGGATACCCGCCTGCAAAGATTTGATTTTGGACTGGTTGACGCGCATGGTGCCGGTGCCGACGGCCACGTGGTCATATTTGGGGAATACCCAGGCGTAAAAGTCGGGAGATACATCGTTGCCGACATACATTTCGGCCAGTTCTTCGTAGTAGGCCATCTTGTCATCAGGGATGCGAATGCGCTCTTGGAAGGCGATCGCGTAGTTGTAATCACCCGCATCAATCGCCTTGGCGACGCGAGAGTTGGCCCCATCAGCGCCGATGACCAGGTCTACCTGCAAAGTTTTGCTGTCACCGACCAAGCCATCGGGACGGTGCTCGGTGTAATGCAGCGTGTAGGGCTCACTATCGGTCTGGGGCAGTTCGAGCTTGTGCATGGTGCCATTGATCAGCTTGGCCCCTAATTTGGCGGCGCGATCGCGCATAAAGCCATCCATCACCTCACGGCGACACATGCCGATATATTCATCAGGTTTCAGGGTGCTGCCAATGTCGACCTCAATATTTGAGGGTGAGATCATTTTCATCTTGCGCACCCGCCGATCAATGATTTCGGGGGGGAGGTCAAATTCATCGACCATACAGAGGGGAATCGCCCCGCCACAAGGCTTGGCGTTATCGAGCTTGCGCTCAAGCAGATAGGTTTCGATTCCAGCTTTGGCTAAGGTTTCGGCAGCAGAGGAGCCCGCTGGCCCGCCTCCGACAACGGCAACTCGCAGGGTCAAGAGCTTTTCTCCAGATTGTTTAAATCTACGAAAGGTATCGTATCACGGGGTTTTGGTTCCTTTCGGGAGTTTCTTAAGGTTGTTACCGGAATGAAATAGTCGTTTACAATTAGACACCAAGTTGGGGTGATCTTTTATGGCTAAGATACTTGTCAGTCAATGACTGCGGGGCGATAAATTAGGACTGCTAGCCGGTTTGGCTGGGTCAGTTGAGGGGGCGGTCTACCAATCCTCACGATCGCTAGCATTAATGGCGGGATGGCAATCCGCTAGGGGCGGTTGGGCAAGGGATTTTTGTGCCTGCAGTGGCGGGCGGGCAATCGCTTGACGATAATGGACGGGGATTTGGGCATTCTGATAACGCCTTAAGACCAATAGGGTGATATCAGCAATTTTGGTAAATCACTTGACATCGCGGTTAATGTTGAAAACGCACAGTGATAGAACTTGAGTTGTCATCTTGATGAACTGGCATTTTACTTAGGGCAATCTCTGTTTTAAGGTCAGGCTTGTTAGATTAACTCCACAAAGGTGCATTCTAAGTCGGAGGTATCTCATTAAGGGTATGGATCAGAAAACACACACTACTGATGATGGCCGACAGGTAATTGTGATCACCCCGACGGGGCGCTTAGACATCACAACCGCTTGGCAATTTCGGCTTAACCTCCAAGATTGCATCTCTCGGGTGAGTCCTCACATTGTGATTAATCTCAGCCAGGTGAACTTTATCGATAGTTCTGGCCTGACCTCCCTGGTGGCGGGCATGCGAGACGCTGATAAGGTGCAGGGCAGTTTCCGCATTTGCAGCGTGCACCCCGAAGCCAAGCTGGTCTTTGAAGTCACAATGATGGACTCAGTATTCGAGATTTACGACACAGAAGAAGCAGCCCTACAGGGGAACCCCAAACAAATGGCTAGCTGATGGGGCCAGTTAGCGCGGCGCTAAAGTCCTGTACTTTGATGAGCTGAAAGGGGCCGTGAATGGCTCCCCACGTCGGCTTTTGAGTGGAGGCATCAATTCCTTGGTCATACATCCAAAAGGCGGCCTGGGTTTGGCTGTGGGCGTGAGGCGCGATCGCGTCAAACGCCAACTCCACTAGTTTGATTTCTCCATTAACGGTAAATTGGCAGCGATCGCCTGGTTTTTGTCTCCCCTCAAATCGAGTCGCTTGGGCCTCGGGCACGGCTTTGACCGGCAAGCAGCTACCCACCAAGGGCTGCAAGTCATCAAGTTGGAGCCTCTGAAGGCGATCAGGCTCTTGGGTGGCCCCTTGCCATGCTTGCGGCTGTTTGAGGGCGTAATATTCCGCCGTTAGGCTGTCAGTCTGGTGACGAATGCGCAAAATCCGCTGCCGGTAAGGTGCTTGGGCAAACGCGGCACTGGCTTGCTCGATGAAAAATGTGACGCTGTCTTCGCGAAATAACGCGGTGGGATAGCACCACAACCTTAGATGAACGTACCAGGCTGGTGCTGCCAGGGCTTGCTCCCGGTTTTGAAAGGTGCCCGCTAAGCTGTGACTTAATAAATGAAAGGCTTCTGCTGACGTCATGGGACGGCCCGATTAGCAACGCTTCCCACTCTACGTTTGCTGGGAACTTGTCCGCAATTGGCGCACCAAAATCGCCGCGACGAGGGCCGCCTGCCAGGGGGGATGGCAAAAAACGGCTCCCGCATCGCGGCGGCTCAGACAGGGCGGCTTCAGGCTGGCTAAAAGAACTGCTGAACCGCCGCTATTCCTTAGGGTTTGGCCCTGCCGAGCCCCTGCCAGCAACGTAAAAACGCCTTTTCATTGCTGCCGCTGGGATGCAACCGCCCTGCCCGTCTATTAGGGCGGCTACACCGCTTACAACTGTGGCTCAAACACCTTGACGGTCACGATCGCCCCGTCTTGGATGGCCCAATGGGCAAAAGCTCCGGCAACATCACCCTGCTCGTCAAATTCCAGGGATCCCGAAGCGCCGACATAGTCAATGTCTTCGCCATTCGCGATCGCCTCCACCGCTTTAGCCCATTCTCCCGGCTTGATTTCCACCCCAGGCGCATTAGCAACATCCCGAATGGCAGCTTGAATGTCAACCCCTTCAGTACTCCCAGCTTGTTCGATCGCCAACGCCAAAATCATCATGGCATCGTAGGACGTATCGATATAAGGCTTGGGGGGAAGTTCTCCGTAGGCTGCTTCGTAAGCGGTGGTGAACAAGGTATACGCCTCGCTCTCAGTATCCGATTGCGCCACAGTGCCAAAAGCGCCTGCCAACGCCTCTGCGCCGATCGCCTCAATGATCTCGGGCGCTTTCATGCCATCGGTAAAGACAAAGCGATCAAAAAGCCCCTCTTCTAAAGACTGTTTGAGAATGGTGATGCCATTTTCGGGATAGCCAATCAGCAAGAGGGCTTCGGCATCTCCCCCCGCTAGTTGCTGCAGTTCCCCCCGATAGGAGGCTTGGCCTTGTTCATAAGGAACTGCACCCGACACCGTGCCCCCTGTCGCTTCAAAAGCCGATTGGAAGCTCTCGGCTAAGCCCTGTCCGTAGTCGTTGTTGACATAGATCGTGGCGACGTTAGTCAACCCCTGCTCCTCAGCGATCTGAGCTAAAGCCACCCCCTGAAACGCATCAGAGGGGACCGTCCGGAACAGAAAGTCTTCGTCCTCTAGGGTGGAGATTACCGGCGAGGTCGAAGCGGGGGACAGCATGGGCACCTTATTGCCTTTGGTGACACTTTCGGCCACGGGAATGGTGTTGCCGCTCGACAAAGCGCCGACGATCGCTACCACATTTTCAATCGAGACGAGTTTTTGGGCGGCATCAATACTCGGTTGCGCCGCTGTTTGGGTATCGCCGACGGCAAGTTCGATCGGTTGACCGAGCACGCCACCCGCCCCATTGATCTGGTCAATGGCAAGGTTGACGCCATTGAGGCTGGTTTCGCCAAAGGCTTGTAGATCGCCCGTCATGGGCATGAGTGCGCCAATTTTTACGGCATCGCCCGGGGTCGTTTCGGCAGCGGTTTCCGGGGTGTCGTCGGTGCCTGCATCGGTGTCGCTGAGGGGAGTCGTGCCGCCGCAGGCCGCTAGCGAGGCTGTCATCAACCCGGTCACGAACCATCGAGACCAGTGGAATCTTGTATGAGCCATGTCCGCCTCCTAAAGTTGGGTGAAATGAGCCTGGTTAACTTTGCATTTTTGCATTGTAGAAGTCAGCATTTTACGGTGGCCCAAGGAAATTAATCGTTGGATTAAGCCATTCGTCAGGGGGGCGGACCAACTTCAGCACCTGATGACGGGAGTCATGGGCAGGGAGCAGGACTTGAGGGGGAGTAGTGGAAGATCGCGGTAAACCTTACAACCATCGGCAGGCTGCAGGGGCTAGCGCAGGTCATTACACTTCTTAATGAGTAACCTGTTTCCACGTGACCCCCGTGCGATCGCTCAATCTTCCCCTAAAGTCAGCGAGTCCCGACTCTGATGGGCTGGTACTGTTTACGCGATATCCCGAGGCGGGCAAAACTAAAACCCGCTTGATTCCCCATTTAGGGGCGCATCAGGCTGCGAGATTGCAACGTCGCATGACCGAGCATCTTGTGCAGACCCTGCGACCTCAATCAGGGCAACGCTCTTGGGCGCTAGAGGTGCACTTTGCCGGGGGCAACCTGCAAGCAATGCAGCGCTGGCTGGGGCCAGAGTTGACCTATCAGGCTCAGGCCAGCGGTGATTTGGGCGATCGCCTCCAGCACACTTTTGCCAATGGTTTCCGGCAGCAGCGGGAACGCATCGTGGTCATCGGCTCTGACTGTCCAGCGATTACCGCGAATCATGTGGAGCAAGCGTTTCATGCGCTCCAGCGGCATCAGGTGGTTTTGGGGCCAGCCCAAGATGGGGGGTACTACTTGGTGGGGCTCAACTGCGACTGTGGGGCGTTATTCCAAAATATTGCGTGGAGCACGCCGCAGGTGTTTGAGCAAACGATGGCGATCGCCACTCGCCTGCACCTTTCCCTGGCGACGCTGGAATCGCTGCCGGATATCGATCGCCCTGAAGATTTGGTGGGTTTGCCGTCGGCCTTGGGGTTGCCTTGAGGTGGGGGTGGGGTGGCGCTTTCCCGCTGTCGCCTTGGATCAACTGGGGCAGTGGTCATGCGCGATCGCTATTGGAACCAGCGCAGAAACACGTCGGGCGATCTCCACAACCCATATCCCACTATCCCAAACAGCCCGGTAATCAAGCCCGTCGCCGCGTAGCCGAGACACATCATCAGGCCATCCGCTTCGAGGGTGGCGATCGCAATCATCAAAATCCCGATGGTGGGGATGGGGTTGGTCATGGGAATCGGCAGCATCAGCAGGAAGGTCAGCCAGCTAATGCAAGCCCCGTTGATTTGCCAGATGTGGGAGCTACCCGCCAGGTGGGTCAGCCGGGGCCGCACAAACCGTTCGGTCACGCGCGTGACCCGTTTCAGGTTGCTGAGAATCTGTCGCGCCAGCGACGAGGGAAACTGAAATTGGGCGACTCGTTTGGGCAGCCAGGGCGATCGCCGCCCCATGGTCATTTGCAGGGACAGCAGCAAACAGGCCGAGCCCAAAATCGTCGTCAGCCCCGGCGGCATGGGGAACAAGAAGGGCAAAACCAGTAAACCAATGACCAGGCTAAACCCCCGTTCTGAGGTTTCATTCAGCACATGGGCCAGGGTGAGCGGCTGGTGAGCCAACTGCTCTAGCAAGCTCTTGATTTCCTGCGAAAACTTTGATTGGGAGGTCTGAGGGTCCATAGCAAGCAATGATCAGGCGGAGAGTGACTAAAGCCGTGAGCCAATTGAGCGGGGGCCGACTCGGAGGCAGTTGGCAAAGCCCAGTCTCCAGAATTGTGAACTAGCGTCAAAGCGATCGCGGTGGCGGCGTTTCCTAAATCGCCGATTCAGCATTGGGGGCTGGATCGTATTGGGAGTAGCTCCAGTCCAAGCTGGATAGCACCGCTACGACGGTTGCCATCACCATCAAAATCAACATGGGCCACGGGCTTTTCCCACAGTCAATCAGTTTTTTCATGCCGGTTTAGGAAAAGGTTAAGAGGCGTAGGAGTGCACAGAACTCCGGTTTCTGGTTCAGGGTTGGCCAATCGGGAAAACTGTGACCAAAGAAACCGGAGTTCTAAGTTCCCTACGATCGCTGGCGTTTCAGCGCGAACTGGATGAAGAGTTTTTCCGCTTCGAGCCAGACAAACAGCAGGGCGCTAAAGCCAAAGCAAATCGCCAATTCCAGACCAGACAAGAAATACAGGCCAAAGAATTCCCGCAGCGGCGGCACATAGATCAGCAGGATTTGCAGCCCCGTGGTGACCAGCACCGCCACCCAAATGTACGGGTTCGAGAGAGGATTCAGTTGGATCGTGAGGCGCGTGTCAGAACGGGCGGCCAAAGCGTGCCCCATCTGGGACAAGCAAAGGGTAGTGAACACCAGCGTTTTCCAGGTGGCGGGGTCACGGGGATAGCCTGCCGCGTGGGTGTGCTGGTAAGCCCACACCATCAGGGCGATCGCCAAAATCGCCAGCAAAATGCCTACCCGCACCATGTAAGACCCAAGCCCGCGCGCAAAAATACTTTCCCGAGGATTATTGGGCGGACGCTGCATCACATTGGGTTCGCCCGGTTCCATCGCCAGGGCCAACGCGGGTACCCCGTCCGTCACCAAGTTCATCCACAAAATTTGCAGGGGCGTCAGGGGCACCCCGCCCAGGCCAATCAGGGGCGCGGCGGCAATGGTCAGCACTTCCCCGATGTTGCTGCCCAAGATGTATTTGATAAAGCGACGGATGTTGTCGTAGACCACCCGCCCTTCTTCCGTTGCCGCGACGATGGTGGTGAAGTTGTCGTCCAGCAGCACCATGTCGCTGGCTTCTTTGCTGACATCGGTGCCCGTGATGCCCATGGCAATGCCGATGTCGGCCTGTTTGAGGGCGGGGGCATCGTTGACGCCATCCCCGGTCATCGCCACGAATTCGCCCTGCTTTTGGAGCGCTTGGACGATGCGGAGTTTGTGCTCCGGGGCGACTCGGGCGTACACACTGACGTGGGGCACGGTGGCTTCCAATTCTGGAGTGGAAAGATGGATCAGGTCGCGCCCAGTCAGGATGGTGTCACCGGGTTGGGCAATGCCCAGGTCGTTCGCGATCGCCTGGGCCGTGAGCTGATGGTCGCCCGTAATCATGACCGGACGAATGCCTGCCTGCCGACAGGCTTTGACCGCCGCCCGCACTTCCGGACGCGGCGCGTCTAACATGCCGACCAGTCCCAGCCAGATCAGCTCCTGTTCTTCCGTTGCCAAATCGGCTGAGGGCGGGGCCTTCGTCAGTGGCTTCATGGCAAATCCCAGTACCCGCAGGCCGCGCGAGGCCAGGTCATCATTGCAGGCGAGGATCTGCTCGCGCATCGCGGGGGCCAACGGCTCGACTGCCTGGGCGGTCTGCACCTGCTGACACCGTTCCAGCACCAGCTCTGGCGAGCCCTTAGTAAACATCATCAAGTCGTCCACCGGACAGGTGCCATCCTCGCAGGGGCGAATCACCACGCTCATGCGCTTGCGTTCCGAGCTAAAGGGAATTTCGGCAACGCGATCGCAATTTTGGTCCAGCTTGTTGGCGTGAAAGCCCCCTTTGCCCGCCAGCGCCAGCAGCGCTCCCTCGGTGGGGTCACCCAAAACGGTCCACGCACTGCCGGAATGGCTCAAGGTCGCGTCGTTGCAAAACGCGCTAGCCATCAGCAGGGCTTCCAAGGCCGCTTCGGCTTCAATGTCAACCGCCTGTCCGTCCGCCAAAATCCGGCCTGTGGGCGCGTAGCCTTCCCCCGTAATGTCGAAATGGGTGTCCAGGGTTTGCACCCGCTGCACCACCATCTTGTTTTGGGTCAGCGTCCCCGTTTTGTCAGAACAAATGGTCGTGACGGAGCCAAGGGTTTCGACAGCGGGCAATTTGCGGATCAGGGCGTGGCGGCGCACCATGCGCTGGGTACCCAGGGCTAGCGTCACCGTGATCACCGCTGGCAGGCCCTCCGGCACCACTGCCACCGCCATACTGAGGGAAACCTCCAGCAGCTCATCAAACAGACTCAAATCCCCCGTACGGAGCAGCCCGATCGCCACGACGAGCGCCACCAGCACCAGCGACCCGGACACCAGCACGTTACCCAGTTGCGCCATCCGCTGCTGGAGGGGGGTCGGCTCCACTTCCACCGACTGAATCATCGTGGCAATGCGACCCAGTTCCGTCTGCATCCCCGTTCGGGCGACGAGCACAGTGCCGCGCCCCTGCAACACCTCGGTGCCCTGAAAGACTAAATTGACGCGATCGCCTAAGGCCGCTTCTTCCGGCAGCTGCGCTTCGGGCTGCTTCATCACCGCTTCGGCTTCGCCCGTGAGGGCCGCTTCCCGGATCTGTAAGTTAGCGGCGTTTAGCAAACGCCCATCGGCAGGCACTTGGACCCCGGCCTCCAGCAGCACAATATCCCCCGGCACCAAGCATTTTGCGTCTACCTCTTGCTCCTGCCCCTGCCGCAGTACGCGCACGCGCGGCGAGGTCATGTTTTTGAGGGCCGCCAGCGCTTTTTCGGCCTTGCTCTCTTGCAGGTAACCCAACACCCCGTTCAGCAGCACGATCGCAAAAATCGCGATCGCATCCTTGGGAAAGCCGCCATCCTGCAAGTCCAGCACCAACGACACCAGGGCGACCCCAATCAACATCAGTAGCATGATGTTTTTGAACTGGTCCCACAAAATTGCGAGGGGGCGGCGGGTGACCCCTTCCTTCAGCTCATTCAGGCCGTATACCTGTTGGCGGCGCTCGGCTTCGCTGGTGCTAAGTCCCTGGGGGCTGCCTTCCAACAGGGTAACGGCCTGATGGGGGCTCAAGGTGTGCCAGTGAGTCGAGGCGGGGCGGGCGATCGTAGCCATTTCAGAGTCAGAGAGTGTGCTGTGAACCACGACGGTGAGTGACCTCAAAAGTAGAGTGTTACGATTAAGAAGTGCTTAGCGTTCTATTATGGCACTAAAAAATAGTGCCAACGTGCAGAAATTTCCATGAGTCCTTTTGTGCCCCAATCGCTAAGCTGTCGTGAAGCTGAACTCGATGTCGTCACGACCTTGCTGCAACAGGACAGTGATTTTGTCGTGACGGGGGTGCCGGGCATCGGGCGACGCTCTCTGATTCGCCAGGCAGCCAAGCAGGTGGGTTGTCGCTGTCTGGAAATCGACTTTCTCCGGTGTCACAATGCCGGACAGTTCCTCCGATTTCTAGCAGATGCCCTCACCAACGCCTTTTCGGAACCCCATGAATTGGCGCGGATTCAGCAGTGGAGCCTGGATCAACCGTTGACCCTAGACCAAACCCTGGCCACTCAAGCGCGGCTCGTCTGGCCTGCGGCTTCTGGTAAAGAATGGTCTCTGTTTGAGGGACTGCTCGCCCTACCGCAGTACCTAGCCGAATGGCTGAATTGTCAAGTGGTCATTGTGTTTTACAATTTTCCCCATTTGCGATTATGGGACCGCCGTAGCAAATGGGAAATCTACCTCAGGCAAGAGATTCAGCGCCAAAATCGGGTTAGTTATGCCCTGCTGGCGACCGTTGCCGAGCCCTGGATGTATGCCAGTCAGCTCTCGGTGATTTCCTTGGCTCCGCTGACAGCCGATGAACTGTGCCCCTGGATCACCCAGAGCATGGCGACGGCAGGGCTCACCTTTGCCCCCGAGAGCCAGGCTTTAGAGCTGTATTTGAGCTACGTCCAGGGCCATGTAAAAGATGCGGTGACCCTGGCCCAGCGCATCTGGTTGGATTATGCGGCAAATTCTTCCCCCACCGCCGCCGGACTGATCCAGGCCCATCAAGTCCACAGCAGTATGCTCGCCCTGGTACAGGACATGAGCTGCACCTTCGAAGCCCTACTGCTACTGCTGCCCCCCACCCAGGCCCGCGTCCTCGAAAGTCTGGCCCTTGACCCCACCGACAGTCCCCAGTCCAGCGCTTATATCAAAAAGCACCAGCTCTCACGGGGCGGGGGGTTGCAGGGTGCCCTGAACAGCCTGGAGCAAAAAGGGCTGATCTATGGTCCTCAATTTAGCTACCGCATCGCGCTGCCCCTGCTCAACTTCTGGCTCAAACAAAGGTTGCGTTAGCGATCGCTAACACTGCTCGGTGTAAATTTGCCTATCCTGAGCCCACTCGACGAACTCCTAATATTGATCATTGCCATGCCGACTAACCCCACTTTGAGTGACGCCCGTTCTCACCCGTCAGCTGCCTTTGCGGATTAGCGACGGAAAAAAAGGGGGCGCAATGGTCCGAGGCCAGGAGTCCGCATCGAACTGACCTTACCCGCAACCCATCTGACTGGGGTTGCCGATGATCGAGGGGGGGTCAATAGGCGCGACGGCGATCGCCAAACTGCTTTTGATATGCCACATAAATGGCTTCTAAAAATTGCTCGGCAGGCATTTGGGCTTGTGGTAATTCTTGGAGTTCAATGATTTCCTGAAGTTGCTGAGCGAGTTGTACACTCAGCGTTTTGCGAGCCTCATTCGTGAGAATTTTGCGGCGCAGTAGATACTCTCGCAAAGTGGCAAAATCATCGGGGAGCAGATTACCGATATTTGCCTGAGCCATTAAGTCAATGGCGAGCGATTGTGCCGCTGGCGATAGGCTCACTTGAGCTTCTCCCACAACGGTTTCCGACTGCACGACTAGAGTCCCGGCTAGCCAATCACCGATCCGTTTTTCCTGGCGGCCAAACAAAATGCAAAAGAATCCCAGAAACAGGATGTCGTCCACTGGCCGCAGCAGCGATCGCAAAGTTGCTTGTAAGATGCCCTCCGGCTTGCCGCTATCGTTAATGACGCGAATTTTGGTCCAGCGTTTGCCGGGGGTCTGCCCTTGCCAGTAGGTTTCAAACCCAACGAAGTAGCCCCAGTAGATGGCCGCTGTCGCCAGCAGGGCGATCGCCACCAGCCAGAGATCGACCCCCTCGGCCCCTCCTCCCAGCAGCAGCAAAATACTGGTCAACTGCTCGCTGAGAAAGGAGGTAAAGATAGATACCAGCGATAACAGCAGAAAGATCAGCAGGTAATCGACCAACAGGGCTAAAGCCCGGTTGCCAACGCCAGCCAGCGTAAACTCCAACTCCACACTTTCGGGGGTTTGGATGGTGATGGTCTTCAGCAGTGTCATGAGCCTCTCTGATCACGGGGGCGATCGCGAAACTGAATATCCAAACCTTCACGGCGGCTACGTAAGTCGTAGTACAAAACAGATTTAATCGTCTGAAAAAAGGGTGCCGTTAAGACTCCGATAAGAAAAGCCAACAGCAGAAATATCAAAAAGGCAAACAACAGACCCAAAACCGCTGCCGTACTGCCCTCGCCCTCTAGCAGACCACTGCCGAAAAACGGCACCGCAATCAAGACGGGAATGGCAAACATCAGCACATAGAGCGGCAACATCACCAGATAAGCAACGAGCAACACAAACAGGACCCGCACGCCATTGCCTTTAGTGAGTTCCCAACTGCGCGTAATCGCGGTAGTCGAGTCGACGTCGGGCTCCATCGCCAAAACGATATTCCACAGGTAAAGCCGAGCCTGTATCCACATCTGTGCGGCTAACACCACCAACTGCACAATCACCATCAGTAAGCCCGAGAGAGCCGCCGCCGCTTCTCCCGCCGTCCCAATAATGGAAATTGGCAACATCACGATGCCCATTGCAAAGGATGCCGCATACCCTACCGCCAGTTGAATCAGCCACACCAACAGCGCAATGCCCAAAAATGGCCAGAGACGCGGTTCCACGGCTTGCAAAGATGCGGCCACCGTCTCGGGGCGGCGCATCAGTTCTTGAAACCCCAGCCGCGCAATTTGCGACTGAATCATCAGACTACGTGCCCAGCCATAAACAGGGACGAAAAACCACAACACCGCCTTCAGGTTCAGACCTAAGAAAGTGTTGAAATTTGTCCGAAATAGGCTGATGGCTGCACTGACCACATCGCCAACATTAAGGGGCCGCATCGAGGGAGACGATTGAGAAGCCATAGGGTGTCTCAGGGAAGGGTGAACAAAACGGAAGGATGGGCGAAGTACGATTTAGCCAAGACTGGCGCAGAGTCCTTTAGAGCCCTTTAATGGGGATTTTCAAACCTCTGAGGCCATAACAGGTCAGAGATGATAACGTTTGCGTAGGTCTTACTGGATTAACTTGCCCATATCGTAGGTGAGCCACTCGCGATCGCCCCTGATTGTTATGAACATTCAACGTTGGATAACCAGACGAGAAGCCAGTTGGCGCAGACTGGATGACCTGCTCAATCGGGCCGAAAAGCAAGGGTTAGCCTCCTTGCAAACCGATGAGATCAAAACGCTGGCCAGTCTATATCGATCTGTTTCCGCCGATTTGGCCAGAGCCCGCACCCATGCAATTGGCGAAGCCTTAATTCGCGATTTACAGGGATTGACTTCCCGTAGCTACAGTCAGATCTATCAGGGTTCCAGACGCCAAGACTGGCAGACCGTGATTAAGTTTTATCAATATGGCTTTCCGGCAGCGGTGCGGCGGTCGTGGGTATACATTGCGATCGCCACTCTTCTGTTCGTCGTCAGCGGGCTCATTGCCTGGTGGTATGCCTGGCAGGATCCTTCGTTCATGTCCCTGGTGTTGGGGCCGGGCTTCGTCGCTGAAGTGCAAGAGAGCGAAGAACTCTGGACAGTTTCCATTCTCGGTCAGGAACCCGTCGCCTCGAGCGCCATTATGATCAACAACATCGGGGTTTGTTTCAAAGCGATCTTTGGCGGAGTCGCCTTTCTTCTGCCTCAGGTGCCCATGATCACACCGCCCGGAGCTTTTACCGTCTTTATCCTGATTTTCAATGGGTTGATGATTGGTGCTGTGGCCACGCTGGTGGCTCAAACTGACCTCGCCTATGACCTATGGGCTTTTGTCTTTCCCCACGGCTCTCTGGAGTTGCCTGCCATCTTTTTCGCAGGGGGGGCGGGATTGCTGTTAGCGAGGGCGATCCTACTCCCCGGCCAATATCGCCGCATTGATGCCCTACAAGTGTATGGCCGTCAGGCCGCTGAACTGGTCTATGGCATTGTGCCGATGCTGATCATTGCTGGAGTGATTGAGGGGTTCTACTCCCCCAGTCCGTTCATTCCCAATATCGTGAAGTATGTAACTGGTACAGTGCTGTTTTGTCTGCTCATTTCCTACTGTTTGCAGCGCCCGTCCCGCGATGCTTTGGGCGATCGCCAAGCGTCATCCAAGCCATGAAACATCCTTAAGGAATGGCTGCCAGAGGCTATCCTGCATCGCCTACATACCGCGAGGGCGTACCGCTGCGCACCCCTACCGCAACGTCAAAACACCTTGATAAAATTTCCTTTACTGGTCTTGAGTGACAGAGGCTTTAGATCTAGTGATGCCCTGCTGAAGCTTTGTGGGGCACATCCCTACATTTGGCGTCCTTTTTGAAACAAAACCTGAAATCAAGCTAGATATAGAGCGATAGATGGGCTACTCTATGGTCATCTTGGGCGTGCTTAGAGACAGATTTCGCTAAGCCAGGCCCCTTGATAGTAAATTTATACTAAGGTCAAGGGTTGGGCTTATGTCTTTTGTGGGTCTGCATATTCATAGTGACTACAGCTTGTTAGATGGCGCGAGTCAGCTACCGCAACTCGTGGAACAGGCGAAAGCTTTGAATATGCCCGCGATCGCCCTCACTGACCACGGCGTGATGTATGGCGCGATCGAACTCCTCAAGGTTTGCAAAAACGCTGGCATTAAGCCCATCATCGGCAACGAGATGTACCTGATTAACGGGGACATCGACAAACAGCAGCGGCGTCCCCGGTATCACCAAGTCATTCTGGCGAAGAACACCCAGGGCTATAAGAACCTGGTAAAGCTCACCACCCTTTCCCACTTGGAAGGCATGCAGGGGCGAGGGATTTTTGCCCGTCCTTGTATTAACAAAGACCTTTTAGAGCAATATAAAGAGGGGTTGATCGTTACCAGTGCTTGCTTAGGGGGAGAAGTGCCCCAGGCGATTTTGCAGAAGCGGCCTGAAATCGCGCGGCGGGTCGCCCAGTGGTACAAGGACGTTTTTGGTGACGACTACTATCTAGAGATTCAAGATCACGGGTCGCCGGAAGACCGCATTGTGAATGTGGAGGTGGTTAAGATTGCCCGTGAGCTGGATATCAAGATCATCTGTACCAATGATTCTCACTTCATTTCTTGCAATGACGTTGAAGCGCACGATGCGTTGCTATGCATTCAGACGGGCAAGCTGGTCACGGAAGATAAGCGCCTGCGCTACAGCGGTACGGAATATCTCAAATCCGCCGATGAGATGCGGCAAATATTTCGAGACCACCTAACCGATGACGTCATTGAAGAAGCGATCCAAACCACCTTGGAGGTGGCAGAAAAGATTGAGCCTTACGAAGGGATTTTGGGACAGCCGCGCATTCCAGACTTCCCCATCCCCGAGGGATTTAAGGGGCCAGAAGAGTATATGGCCCACGTGGCGCGGGACGGTCTGGTAAAGCGCATGAAGGTTGCCGACTACCAGGAGATTTCGGAAGAGTATCAGGAGCGCCTCGAATATGAGATTGAGATGATGATTCAGATGGGGTTCCCCACCTATTTTTTGGTGGTGTGGGACTACATCCGATTTGCGCGGGAGAACAATATTCCGGTCGGGCCGGGACGGGGGTCGGCAGCGGGTTCGCTGGTGGCCTACGCCATGGGCATTACGAATATTGACCCCGTTCACCACGGGCTCCTGTTTGAGCGTTTCCTGAATCCTGAACGGAAGTCAATGCCGGATATTGATACGGACTTTTGCATCGAACGGCGGGATGAAGTCATTGACTATGTGACAGATAAGTACGGCAAAGAACGGGTGGCGCAGATCATCACGTTCAACCGCATGACCTCAAAAGCCGTGTTAAAGGATGTGGCAAGGGTGCTGGACATTCCCTATGCGGAGTCCGATCGCATGGCCAAGCTCATCCCCGTTTCGCGGGGGAAACCGACCAAGCTCAAAGTCATGGTGTCGGACGACACCCCGGCTCCCGAGTTCAAAGAGCGCTACGACAAAGATCCGCAGGTGCAGCGCTGGCTGGATATGGCGATGCGGATCGAGGGGATGAACAAGACGTTTGGCGTCCACGCGGCGGGGGTGGTGATCTCAAAGGAGCCGCTGGATGAGATTGTGCCATTGCAGCGCAACAACGATGGGCAGGTGATCACGCAGTACTACATGGAAGATGTCGAAGCGATCGGTCTCCTGAAAATGGACTTTTTGGGACTCCGCAACCTGACGATGATCCAGCGGGCGGTGGAGTTGATCGAGGTAGGCAAAGGGGAAACCCTGGATATGGACGACCTGCCCATGGACGATCCGGCCACGTTTAAACTTTTAGAAAAGGGTGATTTGGGCGGCGTCTTCCAACTGGAATCGTCAGGAATGCGCCAGATCGTGCGGGATCTGAAGCCATCCGGTTTGGAGGATATTTCATCCGTTCTGGCCCTGTATCGACCGGGTCCGCTGGATGCGGGCCTGATTCCCAAGTTTATTAACCGCAAACATGGACGGGAAAAGATCGATTTCGCCGACAAAATTCTGGAGCCCATTCTCAGCGAAACCTACGGCATCATGGTCTACCAAGAACAGATCATGAAAATCGCCCAGGATATGGCGGGTTACTCGCTGGGACAAGCGGACCTGTTGCGGCGAGCGATGGGGAAGAAAAAAGTTTCGGAAATGGAGAAGCACAAAGGGCAGTTCATCGAAGGATCGACGCAAAAGGGGGTGCCCAAGAAGGTCGCCGACGAGCTGTGGGAACAGATGGTGAAGTTTGCGGAGTATTGCCTGAGTGCTGATACCCAACTTTTGACCGTGGAATATGGGCCGCTGGCAATTGGCCGCATTGTTGGGGAGCGAATCTTCTGTCACGTCTATAGCGTTGATGAAAATGGCTTTATCTACACTCAACCTGTTGCCCAGTGGCACGATCGCGGTCAGCAAGAAATCTTTGAATATCAGCTAGAAGATGGCCGCACCCTTCGCGCAACCGCTGATCATAAGTTCATGACCTCTAACGGAAACATGCGCCCCATCAATGAAATCTTTGAGCGGGGGTTAGAGTTGAAGGAGTTTGATAGCCGATTCTTGACTGATGTAGTCCCAGCCATGGGCACCAGCCAGAACCAACCGCAAGTGACAGCGTTATCAGGGAGATAACTGGTTTTGGGTAGAAATAAGCTGTATCGAAAGCAGCTCGCAGGACATCAACAAGCCCTCATGGAGCACCTAGACAAAATTGCTGAAGAACAAGCTAAGCCTTTCGACCAACAAGATCAGGGATTAATTGCTCACTGGGAGAAAACCGTTGCTAATTGCCGATAGCAAATCGCCAAACTTGAAAGGAGGCTCAATTAATGACACAAGCACTTTCAGAACAGTCTCTGGCAAAGCTCAAAAGATATTTGAGTGACTATCAGCCTCAGTTAGAAAAAGCTATCCAAGCGATTCAAGTTTTGAAAAGTGCCAATACCGAATCCGAAGAATTTGCCCAAGCACTTGCCGATTTGCATGTGTGTGCAACAGTACTTGAGCCCTATTCAGAGGGGATGGTTGAGGCGATCGACCAATTCACAGAAGAGCAATCTGATTGAGTCATGAAACGAGATTTAGAACTTATAAGAGCAATATTGTTGGAAGTAGAAGAACTTCCAATAGGACAGTTCCTCAGTTCTATAGAGATCGAGGGCCACAGTGATGAAGTCATCGCCGAGCATGTTCGGCTTTTAGAGGAAGCCAACTTTATTGAAGCTCAATTAGCACATGGCCGTAGCAACTTCGGAGCTCTGCAAGTAAAAGCATACGCAATTACCCGACTTCTAAATGACGGGCATGATTTCATTGCCAATGCAAAGAATCCTACAATTTGGAAAAAGACTACTAACTTCATCCAAGAAAGGGGTGGCGATGTATCTCTAGCGGTAACTAAAGCTGTGATGGCGAAAGAGGCTTTGCAACTATTTGGACTTAACTGAAAGGGTAACTGAGATGGTCAAAATCGTTAGTCGTCAGTCGGTAGGTGTGCAGCCGGTTTATGACATTGGGGTGGAGAAAGACCACAATTTTTTACTGGCAAATGGGCTTGTTGCTTCTAATTGCTTCAATAAATCGCACTCCACCGCTTATGGATTTGTGACGTTCCAGACGGCGTATCTGAAGGCGAATTACCCCGTTGAGTACATGGCGGCGCTGCTGACTTCCAACAGTGGAGATCAGGACAAGGTGCAGATGCACATTGCGAACTGCATCAGCATGGGTATTGAGGTATTGCCGCCGAATATCAATGAGTCGCGGGTGGACTTTACGCCGAAGGGCAGCAAGATTTTGTTTGGCCTGTCGGCGGTGCGAAATGTGGGGCAAGGGGCGATCGAGTGCATTTTGCAGAATCGGGATGAAGCGGGACCGTTTCGGTCGTTGGCGGACTTATGCGATCGCGTTGACCTCCATGCCGTGAACCGCCGCGCCTTGGAAGCGCTGATTCTGAGTGGATCGTTTGACCCCCTGGAGCCAAACCGGAATCAGCTGATGCATGACCTGGAGTTTGTGCTGGATTGGGCGCAAAGTCGGGCCAAGGATCGCGAAATTGGGCAGGGCAACCTGCTGGATATGCTCGGCGGCGGGGCCGATGACTCAGGCGCAGCAGTCCCGGCGGGGGGCTTTGAAAGTGCGCCTAAAGCACCACCAGTGGCAAATTTTGATCCGCAAGACAAACTGAAGCAGGAGAAAGAACTGTTAGGTTTCTACATTTCCGATCATCCGCTGAAGTCGGTGCAAAAATCAGCCAGAATTCTCGCCCCTGTCAATTTGGGTGAGTTGGAGGGCTTGCCGGACAACATGACACTGAGCGCGATCGCGATGCTGGCGAATGTCAAACCCATCATCACCAAGAAGGGCGATCGCATGGCGATTATCGTGCTTGAAGATCTCTCGGGCAGTGTGGAAGGGGTAGTCTTCCCCCGGTCCTATGAACGGATTGGGCAATATATTCAGCCAGATGCGCGGCTGATGGTATGGGGCAAGTGCGATCGCCGCGACGACCAGATCCAGTTCATTGTGGATGATGCAGAGCCGATTGAAGACGTACAGATGGTCATGGTGGAGCTGGATTCTAGTATTGCCGCTGATATCGAGCAGCAGCATCGTCTCCGTAACGTCATTCGCAACAATCAGGGGGATGATCCCAAGTATGCGCGGGTGCCAGTAATTGCGGTAATCGGCAAAGCTGAGAAACAGCAACTCGTGCGGTTGGGGGCGCAGTTTCGGGTGAAGGATGCCGAAGCCGCGATCGCGGCGCTGGCGAGAGCCGAATTTAAGGCGAGGAAAAGTCCGTTAATCAGTGCTTAGGGAGGCGTTACGACAAAAGTACGGCTACTCGATGCGATGCTATCCCATCCCACTGAAGGCTCTCAAGCTGCCAGCATTTACTCATCAAGGGGATGCAGGTTGGTGTAAGAGCGATCGATATGATGTTTATTTAACGTCTGTACAAGTGGCAAGAGACGAACCCGAATCCTACTCGGTTCTACCGTCACGGCTGCGCCCTGTTCTCGTTCACGCGGGCATGAAACCACTGCCAGGAGCAGTTTGGTCACGACTTGAGCCCGTAAACATTCAATGCGGATACGGATGACGGAAGGAGATGTGGCGGCATTCAGCGCTTGCAATGTATGAAAATCAGCATCCAGGGTTACGCAACCCAGCTTTCTGTGCTTGCTCTTTGAATGATTTCGGCATCTTCGGCTTCTGACATTTCGATCTCGCCGACATGCAGGGTATCCAGTCCTTGATTACTGCGCAAGGAGGCTGCGGTACGAGGCAATCCTTGATCAAGCAACCGCTTCATAGTGGTCAGACAGCTCGATAATGCGATCATCCAGGTATGAAGACGCAAAGATCAGCGCTTGCTGAATGTCTGCCTCATTCAGTTCTGGAAATTCTTGAAAAAGTTCTACAGCGTTTCCCTGCCTGGCGAGGTACACCTCTTCACCTATACACAAGGGTTTGAGGCCATCATATGTACCTCATTGGACTGAGAACCGCTATATAGAGCCCATTTGAGATCTTTCGGTATCTGCGTCAAAATGAGCAATGACGTCT